>Ga0210396_10000078_pt1 | contig 178376 bp, 147 predicted proteins | sample IncBWH17OmetaG_FD_155466 | JGI IMG/M metagenome (GOLD analysis project Ga0210396, IMG submission 155466) | Forest soil microbial communities from Barre Woods Harvard Forest LTER site, Petersham, Massachusetts, United States - Inc-BW-H-17-O ...
GCAAAGTCGAGTGTTTGTATGCAGTATCCATAGACACATTCAAAATCATTTTTTCCATCACCGTTGGGAGAAAAGAAATTGGGTACATATACTTCTCCGCAATCCAGCGTTACAAATACAATCACGGTGTCATAGGTCTTGCAGCCGTTTGCATTGGTGGTGGTAACAATATATTCGGTTGTTTGTGACGGATTGGCAGTTGGGTTAGGACAAACAGAACAGCTCAGGCTTCCGGATGGTGACCAGGTATAGGTTGATCTGGAGCCGGTAACATTAAGCGTTACGGAGCCACCGATGTTTATCGTAGTGTCATTTCCTGCCGATACCGTGGGTCCGGGTAGTACTACAACGTTCTGTGTGGTGGTATCGAAACACGGTCCATTGGAAACAATGAGGGTATAAGTAGTATTGATGGGCGGGCTTACATTAATAGGAGCTGTGATAGCTCCGGTGTTCCACGAATACGTGCCGCCTCCTGCTCCGGTAAGTGTGGTGGACGTTCCGGCACAGATCGTATCATTTCCGGTGATGGCAGCCACCGGTTTAGGGTGAATAGTAACCACCTGTGTAGACGTATCGGTAGTGGTGCCGTTACCAGCAATAAGCGTTACGGTAAAAGTTCCTGGTGTGGAGTAAGGATGGGTGGGATTGGTGGCGGTGGAAGTTTGAGTATCGCCGAAATTCCACGAGTAGGAAGTGGCACCGGTACTTGAATTGGTAAATGATACCGGTGAGAATACACAAGGATTGGTAACAGAGAATGTAGATACCAGCGGAGCGCAGGTGCTGGGGGTGCAACCGGTGGTGTCTGGAACAAAACGCCAGAGATCGTTACGTTCGGTACCCCAGTATCCGGTACCTCCGAAAAACCAGAGACTGCCATCCGGGGCTTTGAAGGGCATACTTCCTGTACGTGCAGAAGGGTGATTGCTAGCTGCCGCAGTGCCCATGGTGCCCCAGCTTCCGGTAGTATTCTTTGTCCCAGTACCCGATACACGGGCCCATTGCCCGGTACCTACTTTATAATACCACATATCGGCACGTACAGAATCAAAGCTTCCGCCTTGTCCTCCGCCGAACAACCAGAAGTTGCCGCAATGATCGGTCCAGGCTGACCGGCCTTCATTTCTGGAGCATGGGTCGTTAGTAACATCAAACGTACAATTACCTACACTGCTGCCGGGCGAGTTGGCGGCATTGGAGCCATGCATCCAGGTCCATTGGTTAGCGGCAACATCATATTTCCAAAGATCATTATAGGCGTTGGTATTCACATCCCCCCCACCGAAAAACCATAAATTACCATTGATGTCTTTCCATCTTGCATAGGCCGATCGTGCTTTCGGTTGATTGGTAGCAGCAGCCACTCCCATGGTTCCATAGTTGCCGGGAGAATTAACGGTATTGGACCCCTGCATCCAGGTCCACATATTGGTTGATGGATTGTATTTCCAAAGGTCATTCAGGTTACCGAAGCTGGGGTTATATGTTAAGCCTCCGAACATCCATAAATTTCCATTATTATCGGTCCAGGCGGCGGCCGATTCATAGCGGCTGGCTGGCAAATTGGTAGCAGCAGCCACACCTTGTGTTCCCCATACAGGTCCTGCACCTTGTGTATTGGGGCCGTTCATCCAGGTCCATTCGCCACTGGCAATATTATATTTCCAAAGATCGGATAGATTTCCTCGTGCACCTGTTCCGTCAAACCCCTGTCCGCCAAGCAGCCAAAGGTTTCCTGCATTATCCACCCAAGTTACCATACCCCAGGCACGTGCCCCTGGATGATTGGCCGGAGCCGGAACTCCTTGTGTGCCATAAACACCCGCTGTTCCAACAGTGCTCGGACCGTTTACCCAGGTCCACATATTGGTAGCAGGATCATATTTCCATAATGCGGCATGTTCATTACCAGAACCACCTGCATCAAGTCCTCCGTATATCCAGAATTTACCCTGAAGATCAGTCCATTCTCCGGCTTCATATAAGGCCGGAGGATTGTTGGTAGCGGCAGCCACTCCCATGGTTCCAAAACTTCCTGCACTGCCTATACTATTGGTTCCATGCATCCAGGTCCACCAACCTTGTTGGGCCGGCAGCAATTGGGAAATGAAAAGACAAAAAATAAGGATGTACCTTTTGTTCATAAGCGCATTGGATTCAGGACTAATCAGGCAATTCAAAATTAGCCGAGACAGGGGTTGCATTCAACTCATTATTGATTGTAAGTTGGAAGTTGAATGAATATATTATATCGCAAACAATTGATTTACAATAAAATGATTGGTTAGGGCCATTGATATTGAACGAAAACAAAGGGTGGAAGAACTTGCTTAAACAAACTTCGTTTGATATTAAAAATGAGTGTGTTATGCTGTTTGCAGGAACAAGCAGGAAGAAATTCACTTTATCACTAATTATTGACCCGCAGCGTTAAATGAACGTGAATAGAGTGTAAACAAAACATTGTATAATGTTAACGTTTAACAGCTTGTCATTTTTCGCATTATACAATTATTACATTTGGGTTGTTAAGTGACTATCCTACAAGAGTCCAATTTCCGGACAATCCGAAACCACTTTCCTTAAGACCGGTTCTTCCTTTTATCAGGCAAAAATTCTGCGTGTTATTCTTATTTATAAGAATCAACAATGCATAGCTATCATGTCGCGATAAGCGGTTGGGTAATAAATGACTGTTTCAACGTTTCCGACTATTGTATACAAACATTTATTTAAAATAACGGCAGGTGGCTATATATAAAGATTACGCAATTTCGGGTGTCTGGTTTCTGGATAATGTAAAAGACCCTCAGCAGGTTTCGCATGTATTGCTTCACCGGGTATCCAAACACAATGCAATTCTGAAGGGAGAAAAGACAGAAAAGAATAAGGTGGTAGAGCTGCTTCTTTCCAAAGTGATTTATACCCTCAAATGGAATTACCGTGAAGGACGGTGGAAATGGGGAGCTCAGCTGGAATATGAAATGCAGGATGAGGTAGCGATTCTAAAAACAAGGTCGGAAGGAGATCCAACCTGTCAGCTGGAAAATATGATGAATATGAATATTCTTTTTGCGGCCAGTTCAAAAAGCGTTTAATAAAAACAGCCGCTCTTTTCGGGCGGCTGTTTTCTTTTTTAGTCCTCTTCATATTTTTACAAAACGCTTCACAAAAGTCCGGTGGTCAACCGGATTGCTGATTCGCATGAAATAACTTCCATTCTCCAGTTCATTTACTGCAAAACGGTTGATAGGAGTATTGCTCAGGGTGCTGAACACGGTTTTGCCTGTCACGTCTATTATTTCATACAGCCAGGTTGTTTCATTTTCTCTGATCTCAACGTTTAATTCTGAAGTAGCCGGGTTGGGATAAAATTGTATGGCAGGTAATGTAACAGCCTCCTGTATACCCAGGGCCGCCTTATTGTCGGCAACGGTAAATGGGCTCAGCGAGGTGATACCGGTGCGGTTCATTACATAGGTGTTGTTGGCTCCGGCAGAAGCCGATGCCACAGCATAGGTATCCCATTGTGCATTTACGAAATGGCTGATGTAGGATTGGCTGCGATCAAAACCATTGACTTCTGCAGCAGCTGTCCAGGCGAGTGACAGAGACATGTTTACGGTAGTGCCCGATGCAGCCTCGATGAGCCAGGTATGATTTACAACGCTTGAAATAGCGGCGCTGTTATAGCCCGACGTTCCTCCTGCATATACACCATCCATTACATGAATCATGAAATTACCAGAACTGCCTCCACCCACTTGTTGTATCGTGCCGGGAGCATATCCGGTAGCCGTACCTATAGGAAAGAGTACAGACGGACTTCCGCTTTTTACAAACAGCTGAAGTCTGCCGGTTCCGGAAGTTATAACATATCGTGTATCGCTGTATCCTGTTATGGAAGCGGTAGACAATATTATCAGGTCGTTTCCTGCTATATCAATCAAGCCATTGCTGAAATTGAGCAGGGTATTAATACTAAGAGGCGACCCCATTGTGATACTACCTCCATTAGCTATGTTTATAGACAGTGTCTTTAACTGTTGATTGGAAGCATCGAAAACCAGTGCTCCTGAAGCATAACCTGCCAGATTCACATCCAGTTCGGAATTTATATGGCCAATAATAGATCCTGTGCCGGATGAGAAAAATGTTCCGTTCAGCGCGAGGTTATATCCATTCAGATTTATACTTCCGAATATCAGGTTAAGCTTTCCTGCAACAGCTACATTTCCGTTCAGGCTGATAGCGCTTGGAGATGGTGCAGTGAGTGAAACGGTAACGTTATTGAGTCCCGCGCCGGTGAGTTCAACACCGCCAGGCAAAGGTCCACCCATATACTCCACATCATAGCTGGCTGTTCCGTTAAAAGCTCCACCATTCATAATCATCGAACCATATTCAATGTGCACTATGCTTCCCGATTGGGCTGTTACGGTGGCGCCGTTTTCAATACTGAGTGCTCCGAGCATCAGTTTCAGATATCCGGCAATACCCAGTGAGCTTGCGAGGCCTACTTTTCCGTTGCTGGTGAGATGAACACTGAGTACCTGGATGGATGATCCCGCACTGAAATTCAAAGCGCTGGTAATCATTCCATCCGACTCAATAATGAGCTGACTGGATGTATTGCTCGTGAATGCAGTTCCTTTTCCCATCACCAGATCGCTTCTGAGCGTAAGTTGCCTGCCGCTGAAATCAAATGCACCGGCCGAAACGGAGAGGGCTCCGTTTACCAGCAAATCATTGCCAAGGGTAAGGGTCTGGGTATTGTCGCTGAGATTGATGTACAATTGTCCCAAGGTCAATGTATTCAATTCTATCCCTGTGGTTTTAGAAGCGCCTACATACACTACATTATAGCTATTGGTATTGTTGAACACACCTCCGTGTATGCTTAAAGAACCGTTGTTTACACGCACCGTTGAGTTGGTTTGCAACACCATATTCCCTCCAGTATTCAACAGAATACTTCCGGCGTCGAGGTTCAGCGTATCTGTTATGGTTACGACAGCACCCAGCGCCACGGCCGCACCTTCATTTACAAGTACGTTGAGGTTCATATTACCACTAAAGGTAACAGCAGCCAGCGAGGAAAAAGTAACACGGTGGGCAGCTACCGAGCCACTGCCGGAAAATGTCCCCTGCACCAGTGTTATACCGGTAGTGCCAGCATTTGCAATACTGCCGTCCACCGTGAAAGAATTACTTAATCCGGAAAAAGAAACATCCATGTCCAGTCCTACTGTTATTCCATAAGGAATCACAATATCCTGATTGGATACAGTTGCACCGGGGGCTGTTCCGCCCCAGGTGGCACTGTTGCTCCAGTTGCCGGAAGCAACAGCTGTGTATGCTCGTAAAGTACTGCTATAGAGTATTAAAGCAAAAACCGCGAGCCCTGTTTTGAAAAATAGATTTGATTTCATGGGGATTGGTTTTTAGTTATTGTTAATTGGAGTAATGCTGTTACAAAGGTAAACGCAGCTCCCGGTGGTTTTCCGGATATTTCGTTGAAGACCGGCTTTTGTGACCTGGAAACTAAAATTATCGAGGTGGGGTGCCGGGAGATTAGTTCATGTTTTTTACCTTTCCGAACTCCTATTATTTAAGAAAGAAGCTTCTGTAATATATTATTGAAATCATTATATTTGAAGCTATTCCGTGACCGGAATAGATTATTTACATCATAAAATCTCAGCTGTCTTGAAACCAACAAATATAAAGGACCCGGAATTTTTCCATAAGGTGGTCGACTGTCAGTATGCTTGTCCGGCGCATACTCCGGTACCTGAATATATCCGCCTTATAGCGGAACAGAAATACACAGAAGCCTATATGATCAACTGGGATTCGAATGTATTTCCGGGGGTATTGGGTCGTACCTGCGATCGTCCCTGCGAACCGGCCTGCCGCAGAGGCAGGGTGGAGGAAGAGCCTGTTGCCATTTGCCGTCTGAAACGGGTTGCTGCCGATAACAAAGGCGATGTGAAACAGCATATGCCCAAAGGCCCTTTTAAAGCCAATGGTAAAAAGATAGCCCTCATAGGTGCCGGACCTGCTTCTTTAACTGTGGCCCGTGACCTGGCCCCGCTGGGGTATGAAATACATTTATACGACGAACAAAAGCTCGGTGGGGGATTTATGCGCAGCCAGATTCCATCTTTCCGTTTGCCCGAAACCGTATTGAATGAAGAGGTGAATTATATCCTTGATCTGGGTATACATACTCATTTCAACAGTTTTGTTTCCAGTCTCAAAGACACCCTTTCCAAAGATTATGATTCCATTTTTGTAGGTACCGGTGCTCCGCGCGGCCGCGATCTGGATATACCGGGACGTAAAGAGGCTGCTGCCAACATTCACATCGGTATCGATTGGTTAAGCAGTGTGGCTTTTGAACATACCAGCAAAATAGGTAAGAAAGTAATTGTACTGGGCGGAGGTAATACCGCTATGGATTGCTGTCGTACCTCACGTCGACTGGGCGGGGAAGAAGTGAAAGTAATTGTAAGAAGTCCTTTTGCCGAAATGAAAGCATCGCCCTGGGAAAAAGAAGATGCGATGCATGAAGATATTCCCATCATTGAGAATCATGTTCCCAAAAATTTTGTGATAGAAAACGGAAAACTCAAAGGCATGAACTTTGAGAAAGTAAAAGCGGTGTACGACGACAAAGGAAAGCGTCAGCTGGCGCCTGTTGGAGGACCGGATGTGTTTTTTGAAGCCGATGATGTGCTTGTTGCCATAGGACAGGAAAATAGCTTCCCGTGGATTGAGCGCGATCTGGGTATTGAGTTTGACAAGTGGGGTATGCCGGTGGTGGATGCGATTACATTTGCTTCTACCCATCCTAAAGTGTTCTTCGGAGGTGATGCAGCTTTCGGTCCCAAGAATGTAATTACCGCCGTAGCTCATGGACACCAGGCAGCTATTTCCATTCATCTGTCCAATGAGAAAAAGGATATGAAAAAACGGCCTTCTCCGTTTGTGAATCTCATCAGTCAGAAAATGGGCATACACGAATGGAGCTACGATAGTGCCGTAGTGGAAGATATACGTTATATAGTACCACAGGCCGATAAGAAACTGACCCTGACAAACAGAAAGAAGGAAGTGGAGTTGGGATTTGATGTGTCCACCGGTTTTAAAGAAGCCGAACGTTGTCTGAACTGTGATGTGCAAACGGTATTTACCACCAGCAAGTGCATTGAGTGCGATGCGTGTATGGATATCTGTCCCACGGCTTGTATCACCTTTACGGAGAATGCAGATGAAACGGATTTGCGTGAAATGCTGAAAATACCGGCGCATAATAAACCCCAGGATTTATATGTATCCGATGCCTTGCCTACCAAACGGGTGATGGTGAAAGATGAAAACGTATGTCTGCATTGCGGATTATGTGCAGAACGTTGCCCTACCTCTGCGTGGGATATGCAGAAATTCTTTTATAATGTCACGAAAGCAGAAAAAGCATGCCAGTAAAAAACAGTCAGGTGAATGATTTTGTAGTTCGGTTTGCGAATGTCAACGGAACGGGATCAGCGAGTGCGAATTTCCTCTTCACCAAAGCCATCTTCCGGATGGGTGTGTATGTAACACCCAAAAACATTTTCCCTTCCAATATCCAGGGCCTTCCTACCTGGTATGAAGTAAGGGTAAGCGAAAAAGGATACCTGGGCAGGAGAGAAGGCATAGACCTGATGGTATGTGTAAATCCTCAGAGCATGGCGGCCGATGTGGCCAGTGTTAAAACAGGAGGTTATTTCCTGTACGACAGCTCCAAGAATCTGCATGCCGAATATATACGCGAGGATATCAATTATATCGGTATCCCGTTGATGGAGATGTGTAATACTGCGTTCACCGATCCGCGTCAGCGTCAGTTGTTCAAGAATATTATTTATGTAGGAGCTCTGTCTGCTCTTTTCAATATCGAATTCAAGGTGCTGGAAGAATTGCTTGCCGAGCAGTTTCAGGGCAAGGAAAAACTCATCGCTCCCAACATCAAAGCCTTGCAGATGGGGGTGGATTATATTCAGAAAAATTATACATATCCGCTGCCAATACGTGTGGAACGCCGTGATCTGACCAGCAAGCTGATCATGATAGACGGAAACACCGCTTGCGGTATAGGCGCTGTTTATGCCGGAGCCACTGTAGCAGCCTGGTATCCCATTACTCCTTCTACCTCGGTGGTGGAAGCTTTTTCCAGTTATGCCGAGAAATTGCGTACCGATAAAATTACCGGTCGCAAGAATGTAGCCATCGTACAGGCAGAAGATGAACTGGCTGCCATCGGTATGGTGATAGGCGCCAACTGGAACGGAGCCCGTTCTTTTACCGCTACCAGCGGTCCCGGTGTATCACTCATGAATGAATTTCTGGGGCTGGCTTATTTTGCCGAGATCCCTTGCGTGCTGATTGACGTGCAGCGTACCGGTCCATCAACAGGTATGCCCACCCGCACCCAGCAATCAGATGTGTTGCTGGCGGCCTATGCATCGCATGGTGATACCAAACATGTATTGCTGTTTCCTTCCACTCCGAAGGAGTGTTTTGAAATGACAGCCGATTGTTTTGATCTGGCCGAAGAATTACAAACACCGGTAATCCTGATGACCGATCTGGATTTGGGAATGAACGACCATCTTTCCGCTCCACTCGAATGGGATGACAAACGAGAATACAAACGCGGTAAGGTGCTGAATGCTGCCGAACTCGATAACATCAAGAAATTCGGTCGTTACCTGGATTCGGACGGGGATGGAATTCCATACCGCACGTATCCCGGCACACATCCTTCCAAAGGAGCCTTTATTACCCGCGGTACTTCCCGCGATGAATATGCAGCCTATACCGAAGACGGAGCAGCCTATCAGCGTAACATGGACAGGCTGATCAAGAAATGGAACACAGCCAAAACGATGGTTCCCGGTCCTCAGTTGTATCAGGATAAAAACAGTTTCGCCACCGGACTTCTGTTCTTCGGAACTTCCACCTATTCAGCGGAAGAGGCCATGGATACACTTCGTGATCAGCAGGTGTTTGTAGATGCCATACGTTTGAAATCCTTCCCGTTCAATAAGACCGTTGAGGAGTTTATCAATGCGCATGAAAAAATATTTGTGATTGAGCAGAACCGTGATGCACAACTCAAGAGCCTGCTTATGATAGAGCTGGGCATTGATCCTAAAAAACTGATCTCTATTCTTAACTATGACGGCACACCGATCACCGCAGATCATATCCTGAAACAGATCAGCAAAAACCAGAGTCCTTCACCCGTATTAAACAAGGCCAGCAAATGACATATATACGCCCGAAATTCCGTCACCCGGAGATGCCCAAAAACAAACTGGGCTATACGCTGAACTATTACGAAGGGGCTTTGTCCACCCTATGTGCCGGTTGTGGTCACGACTCCATCAGCGCCGCTATTGTACAGGCTGCTTATGAAATGAATATAGAGCCTCATAAACTGGCCAAGTTGTCGGGTATCGGTTGCTCGTCCAAAACACCGGCTTATTTTCTCAGCAACTCTCACGGATTCAATTCCGTTCACGGGCGTATGCCGTCGGTAGCCACCGGCGCCAATCTGGCCAACAGAGATCTGATTTATTTCGGTGTTTCCGGCGACGGTGATACCGCATCCATCGGTATGGGGCAGTTTGTGCATGTGATCCGTCGTAACCTGAAGATGGTATATATCGTGATGAACAACGGTTGTTACGGATTAACAAAGGGACAGGATTCAGCTACGGCCGATGAGGGATCGAAAAACAAAAGCGGTAATGTCAATCTGTTTCAGTCCATCGATCTCAGTAGTCTGGCCATAGAGCTGGGCGCTTCTTTTGTGGCTCAGAGTTTTTCGGGCGACAAAACACAATTGATTCCGCTTATCAAGGCAGCCATCAATCACCCCGGATTTAGTTTTATCAATGTCATTTCCCCTTGCGTTACGTTCAATAATAATGTTGGGTCAACCAAGTCGTATGACTTTGTACGCGAGCATGTGGAAGCCACGGCTACAGTGGATTTTGTTCCCGAGATGCAGGAGATTACTGTGGATTACGGCAAGGGCACACAGAAACAGGTGAAGATGCACGACGGTTCTTCTATACAGTTACATAAGCTTGCAGAAGGATGGGATCCGATGAACCGGTTGTCGGCCATTAATGCGGTACAAAACGCCCGTGCTAAAAATGAGATTCTGACGGGGCTGTTGTATATCGATCCTGAAACAAGAGATCTGCATCATCTGTTGCAAACCAGCGATACAGCGCTAAACGCTTTGGGCAAGGAACAACTTTGTCCCGGATCTGCTGTGTTGAAAGAGCTGAACGACGAGTTTCGCTAAACCATTTTGTCTCGTCTTTTCAGAAAGAAGGACAGCCGGTCCAGAAACATCTTTTCCTTTTCTTTCTTTTTACTTCCACCAATGTGCGGTGATAATGGTGAATCTTCACCAGGTGTTGCGACGTGCTTTTATAAGGCGGGGAGGACAGCTCATGGGAATAACTGTTATGGCCCGCATGCAGGGCAGCACAGGATACTAAAAGAAAGAAGATGAGGAAGAGTCGTATCATAATGCTGCGTTTGGTATATAGACGCAGCATTTGAAAAAGGTTGCCCTGAGGCAGATCAAAGATTGCTTCGGGGGCAGGCTCAACTGATAAATAAGTGTAATTAGATTATACCAGGGCGATATCGAACTGTACCAGATCGATAAACTCCTGAACGCGTTCATCCACCTGTTTCTGGGTAAGATCTACGAGACGTTCCACGCCGAATTTCTCCACGGTAAAGGAAGCCATAGCCGATCCGAAGATGATGGCGCGTTTCATGTTTTCGAAAGAGATATCTTTTGTTTCGGCCAGATAGCCGATGAAACCGCCGGCAAAGCTGTCTCCGGCACCTGTCGGGTCAAATACATCTTCCAGGGGCAGGGCAGGGGCAAAGAACACCTGTTTCTTGTCGAACAACAGCGCTCCATGTTCCCCTTTTTTAATGATAAGGTATTTAGGACCCATCTGCAGGATTTTGGCAGCGGCTTTAACCAGTGAGTATTCGCCCGAAAGCTGACGGGCTTCCGAATCGTTGATGGTAAGTACATCCACACGTTTTAATACCGTCTTTAATTCATCCAGGGCAATATCCATCCAGAAATTCATGGTATCAAGGACGATGAGGTGGGGACGGTTTTTGAGCCTGTCCATTACCTTCATTTGTACGGCCGGCATCAGGTTGCCCAGCATAAGGAAGTCGCAATCCTGGTACGAATCAGGTAGAATGGGGTCAAACTCACCCAGTACATTGAGTTCAGTAGCGAGGGTATCGCGGGTATTCATATCGTTGTGGTACTTGCCGGACCAGAAAAAGGTCTTTTTATCTTTCAGAATCTGCAGGCCTTCCAGCTCCACATGGTGCTTTTTGAGCATATCCATGGCCGATTGAGGGAAATCGCCCCCTACTACGGATACCAGGTTTATTTTCTTTTTGGTAAAGTAAGAAGCGGCCAGGGAAATATAGGTGGCAGCGCCTCCTATGATCTTATCGGTCTTGCCAAAAGGGGTTTCAATGGCATCAAAGGCAACGGTTCCAACTACTAATAGGCTCATAGACAGGGTTTTTATTCAGAGTGAGAAACAGAACGAGAGCGGAGATAAACGGAGCTACTTCGCTCTCATTCTCCGCTCTCGCTCTGTTTTTGCTCCCCGAGCTGGGCTCGAACCAGCGACCCCATGATTAACAGTCATGTGCTCTAACCAGCTGAGCTATCAGGGAATTTATTCTGGTTGTCCTTATTTCAAGGGTTATGCCCCTAAAAAAGGACTGCAATATTAGCACTTTGCCTATAAATATCCAATAATTTCAGGGAATATTCGAATGTGGCTATAAATGAGGGGATTAGGGGGCTATTCGTGTGCTAGATCAATAGATTAAACTGCTTCAGGGTCTTTTTGTTTCCGGTGGCTGAGCGCACTTCGACTCTGCTCAGCCACCGAAATGGAGCCTCCGCCGAACCCCCACCTTCTTAATCACTCTATAGTCTTCGCTGAAATACTTCTTTGTTTTTCCTCAGGTGTTTGCACTTTACTTACAAACCGGTTGGTACTTTCCAGCCATTCAAATAGCTCGCGAAGGGTTAGTTTCTGGTGAGCGGCAATTTGTTCATCGGTAACGGTATAATGAAAGCCCTTATGCTGGTTGTCTTTGATGGGAAGGAGCTTGCTCATTTTTTATTAAACTTTCTTTATCAAAGGTAATCCTCTTTGCGGGAGTTATAAAACAGCTAATAATCATCAGCTTCGGCGGATAAAAAGAGCGAGAGCGAAAAACACTCACACAGGATTAAGACCTTGAAGCAAATGCTTCAGGGTCTTTTTGTTCCGGCTGGCTTCGACTTACCAATTTATCATGATGAATCGGGACTGAGGGGGAGGTTTATCCGGAGGGAAACCGCAGTTTTTTTATTCTTCTTTCAGCATTTGAGTGACAACGATCTTTAATTCTGGCAGTGATTCACTGCAGATAAAGAAAATAATTTCATAATCCAGTAAATCGTAATGATGAGAAATAACATCCCGAAAACGAATCATCTTATCCCACTCCATTTCAGGGTAAGCTTCCAGGAGTTGTGGTTCAGCTTTTGAAATCTTTTTTATGTTTTCTCCTATTGCTTGCAGTCGCAAGGATATTGCATCAAGCAACACGTGTCCGTGTTTTGTATTGACGAAATCGGCAGCTGTTTCGATACAGGTAAAACGATCTTCTATTACAGTAAGATGATTAAGAATAGATTCCAGAACAAGGCGCGATCTCGATTCAGGCATAAACAGCATCCTTAAGAGCAATACGCATAAACTTTTGGGAAAGATGTCCGCCTTTGCGGACAAGGTCAATCTTATGATTCAGCCTTTTTTCAAGGTAAATAAGCAGACCGGCAAAATTCGAATAGTCAGGTAAACTCAGACTGACGATAATGTCTATATCACTGTCCGCCTTTTCTTCACCCCGTGCAAAAGAGCCGAAAATCCCGATTTCCTCCACTCCAAAATGCTGGCGTAGATAAGGTTTTTCATTTCGAAGAGTGGCTATAATTTCATGGTTACTCATACTAAAACAAAGGTACGAAAAATCCGGTGGCTCCGACTACATGCATGGAGGGAAGCCAAAGTGCGCTCAGTCACCTGAATAGAATCCTCCAATGAAGAAACAGTTTTCTGTATATTTGAAAAGAGAGCAATAAACCCTAATCATGAATACAATTCAAATCAAGACAGATGGCGTTTGTGTTTATCTGATCGGGAAAGTTGCGTTCAGTAGGATTGCCCGGGTGTTGCTTTGTATTATTGGTTTGTCCTTAGTTACAGGTATTACCTTAAACATATTCTCCAAAGGCGATTTGCAAAACGGGGGAACTGTTCTGATTGTCATAGGCGTTTTGGGGACACTCTTGTCCAAGTATTTATTATGGAACGCGTTTGGAGAAGAAATAATCTCATTCAGCACAAAGACGATTGTGAGTCAATACAATTATGGAATTATTCAGTCGGCTAAGAAAGTGATGGAACATGGTGGAAGACTCGCATTTCATTTTGATGTGCTACGGGAAGAAGATGGTGTAAAAGAAGGACAGGTACATTTTCAAGGGTATGATAAAAACAACCAGCCTATACCTTTATTCCGGACAACCGTATATATGAGTGAGAAAGAATGTAATTTACTGATTGAGAAAATTCAAATCGTCTTTGAGCGCGATCCGGTGAAAATGCCTCCGCCGATATTGAATTGATTTACCTTCCTGTTGCTGGGCAGAGCCGAAGCCTCGACCTCACTGACAAATTGTCCCCAAATTTTATTCCGAAATTTCAGAACAGGTACGATAGCTATAGCTGTCCGTACTCCATCTATAGCTATACCACCTATAGGTAAAGATGGAGGTGCTCCATGTACACCGGTTCTATCTCCAGGTAAAGGAAAAACGTCTTCAATGTCGGGAATCCTGACAATTTATGTAGGAATTTATCCTTTCGGTAAAGGAAAAGTATCTCCCGGAAGAGAAATCCGCTCTCCTCATTCGCAGAAAGTATCTTTTGGTAAAGAAGGACGCTCTCCGACTTCACGAATCTGTTCTCCTGCTTCACAGATACTATCTCCGGCTATAGAAATCCTGTCAAAATGTCCGCAAATCCGATCAAAACTCACGAACAGAGCATGTACCCACTTGCCTACATGTACGATAGCTATAGAAGGAGTACCGACAGCTAAAGGAGGAGTACGGATAGCTATAGCTATCGTACGTGTTGGTGAAGTCGGAGGTCGGATCGGTGAAGAAATTGTCAGGATTTGTGACAATGGAGGCGATATCGGCGTACCTATAGATACAATTCGTGAAGGTGGAGATGGTAGATGCGAAGGTTGAGTACGGATCGGCGCAGCTGGAGATAGGATTTGTGTACTTATAGGTAGTAAAGGCGAAGCTTTTGTATTGATCGGTGAAGGAGGACATACAATTTGTAAAGAAGGAGATGGTATCTGTATACAAGGAGTTGGTATCGGCGCACCTGTTGTATCAATCGATAAGCCTATCCGTGGTCGTCCTGAACAGAAGGACTGGCAGGTGAATGAGGGTAAAGGATCTGTTGGCAACATCCTCCCCCTTACCCCCTCCGAAGGGGGAGAGTATTCGTATCCTTTCAAGTCTATCCTTCTCCAAAGGGGACACGGCTTTTATCCCCCTTTGGAGGGGGCAGGGGGAGGACAGAAACCATTACGTAATAAACAACGACAACTACCGTGAAATCCTCAAACGGTTTTTAACATACTTACCTTCCGACTCCATCAGTTTGTCATTATTCGCAAAATCGTGTTCGCGTTCCTTTTCCAGCAATTTGTACCAGCTCAGTGCAGGGATTGTATGGTTGGAATGTAACCCCAGACGGGCAATAACCTTTTCGCTTGGCAGGCGACGTTTATTCAGAATAAAACTTAGTTCGGCTTCATCCAGTTCTATATCCTCGGCAAATTTTTTGTTCATGGTATAACGCAGCTGGATATACTGTTTCAGAAAGTATGAAAATGTCAGCTCCTCCTTGTATTGATTGGATTTTATATAATCCTCCATTTGAAAACGTAATTGCATAATACGGGCATACAATACCTGTGCTGCGGTTAGTTGCGAACCCACCCGTTTGCGGGCCTTTGCCAGTTGACTATCAGCCTCCTTTTTTTGTTTGGCGGTGAGTTTGGTGCGGAAGACAAAAGAATCGGCGAGTTCGGATGGAGTATATTTCTTATTTAATTTTTGAGTTTTCATGGTTTGTTTTTTTTGATTGTTTGTGACAATGAATGATTGCAGCGCTGTTTGATTTCCTGTCAAACCCTCCATGAATTCGTGTCATACCTTATACGTTCTTAATAACCGGAACAAGGGCTGCCCTTCCAGAAAAACGTGCCGCCCGGCCTCTATCATTCCGTACTTCTTCATATAGTGATTTCTGATGACATCCTTTGGTATCAGCGATACACATGCGTTTTCTGCATATAACCGTATTGCTTCTCTACAGGCATAAGCAATCAAATTGCCGGCAATGCCCTCGTATTTTTTATGCTTGCCCCTATTTTCCCTTGATACGGCTAATAATTTAATCTCAAGCCGTTTTTCATTCCGGAAGTGTTCTGTTGACATTAATCCAAGGATTTCTTTATCCCCTATAATACTCAGTTTATAAACCGGATATTTTTTCTCCGTTTTCCAGTTGAAAAAGTACCGGGCCTTTGTAATCATTTTATAATCCTCCGTACTCATCAATTCAACCAAAACACTGCGGAGCTTGCCAGATATCTGATGCCTTATCTGCATAATCAAAGGTACAAAATAATTTACAAATTTGTAAATTGGTTAGTTACTTTATTAGAGATGAAACGACGATTTTAAAGGATAAATGGAGTTGATACTCTGATACCAGTGAATGCTTTTGAAGAAATGGTTTTTAATTATTCTCCGGTTCATTAGACGTTCTTCGGGAGTTTGAAAGTAATAAAAGGAGATACTAAATAAAGACTCATGATCTGAATGAAGCCAGCGTCAGATTCAACTTGTTCAACAATTCAACTTTATTTCCGACTGAGGCCTTATCAAAAATATTTTGGATGTGCTTTGACACGGTTTTGTCCGAAATAAATAAGACATCTGCGATCTCTTTATGAGTGAGTCCCTTTGCAATAAATCGTACAATTTCCTGTTCTCGTATAGTGAGACCGTAGGTTTTACAGCTGATTAGAAAGGAATCATGCTCCGATGATGCATTCGCACTATTGCTTAATAAGGACTTATAAGCGTTATCAATAACCGCTTTTCGTTGTAATGCCATATTGTTAAGTAAAGAGTCGATTTTGTATTGTAATTCCTCAATCAAAAAGGGTTTATACAAGTAATCGATTGCACCTAGAGCCAAACCCTTTATTTTATCTTCCGGTGTTGTTTTTGCAGTAATGAATATGAATGGGATATGACAATAGTTGACCTGAGAACTGATACTCCTGCATAATTCATAACCGTCACCTTTGTCCATCATGACATCAGAAATAATTAAATCCAGTCGCTTCATTTCTTTTATTTTTTCAATAGCATCAGCCCCACTCACTGCTGTCTCCACTTCGTAATGAATGCTGAGCTTCTTTAGAATGAAATGAAGGAGTTGCAAGTTGTCTTCAACCAGAAGTAGCACAGGTCTGGAGTTGTCGGCTGTCGGCCTTAAAGTGGGAGAGGGATAAATTTCAGGAATTGTATTTGAATCTTTAGCAGGTATAGTTGTAGTGATAGGGGAGTGGCCCTTGTAAGTAAAGAATAGCATTGTCATCTCAGTACCTTGACCTGGTACACTTTTTAAGACAATTACACCATTTAAATCATCGGCTATTTTTTTGACAATTGACAAGCCTAGCCCCATGCCCTGGAAATTACTTTTCTCATAATTTAATTGGCTATAGGGATTAAAAACCTTCTCGCGCATTGAATCAGGAATCCCTATCCCATTATCAGAGACAGAAAAGGCAATTTTTGAATCTTTTATATTCAAGAAAATGTGAATCTTTCCTTTATAGGGGGTATACTTTATTGCATTCTCAATCAGGTTGTTTATAACTCTGTCCAGTGCTTCAGGGGCCGCTTGTATCAAAACTCGTTCCCCTATGTCGTCAGTTATTTCGATCTGCTTTTGAAGGGCATAACGTCGGAATAAGGGTAAGTTTTCCTGAATGATGCAGCTAAAGTCAGATATTTGATTGTGGTCATACAGATGGAAACCTTTCCTGATTCTTTCCAGATCGAAAAAATTAATAATGTCTCTTGTAAGTTTACGAATACTGCTTCTAATAATGTTCAACTCCTGTGTTTGCGCCGCATTCGTTTCTTTATATTTCTCTACATATTCATTCAGGTAATTGTTAATTAATGTCAGGGGAGTTTTAGTTTCGTGAGCGAGGTTGATGAAAGTGTTTATTCGCTGTTCATTAATCAGTTCAAGCTCATGGGTTCGCTCCATAACTTTAATGGTTAGGTCTGAGTTAGCTTCTAGTAATTTTTTCTCTGACTCAAGTAGTTTTTCGTATTCTCTTCTGGACTGTTTAATAGTCTGACGAATGAAAAGAGCAGTGACAGCTAATAGGCCAGAGTTGATCGTGATTATTTCAACAACCTGACTTCCATTATGAAAGTGAAGAATCGGTCTTAATAAATTATTTAGATCCGTTTCGAAAAAGGTTATTATCGGGAGCATGGTAAATAAAATGACGGCTATATACATGCCTATGATCTCTTTTCTGGAATTTCGGTCAGCTTCTGTCTGATTCCTGATTTTTATTGCCCGTGCCAATGAGTATAAAAAGGAATAAGAGTATGCCGCTGGTACGATCATTGTAATCTTGCGGCTTAATGCAAAGTCGTTTGTCAAATAATAGGGTATAATGAAGCAGAGGAGGAATGGGCCAAGCAAAAAAGCAATGGAGCCCCAATAAGCATAAAATTTCAACTTGACTAATCCAAATGCCTTGTAAAAATAGTAGGGGAAATACATTCCTAACATAAATGCCACGGCATAAGCAAGGATGTTCTGAATAATGATAGGTATCGGGATGTTTTTATCAGGAAATAGCCCCCCAATGAAATTGTGTTGAATAAAAAGGTATAGAAGAATGAGATAATAGAGACGGGTTTTGTCCGATGGGCGTGATAAATAATAAATGATCTGATAGAAGAAGAATACTAATTCCACAAGAATCACCAAGAAGGTAATAATATGTATTTCTGTATGAAATACGAGCATCTTCTTTTTTTATTCAAATTTGAGATCTCGCTTCATCGAATACAGCGTATGCCCAAAGTCCAATTCCTTATAAATACGAAACCCGAATTTTTCATAAAACCCAATATTTTCCGCCATGGAGGTTTCAAGATATATCGGCCGTTTTAACTCAGAGCTTTTGTTTATTAACTGCGCCAACAGCCCGCTTCCGACACCTTGATGTTGATGATCAGGATGAACACCAATAAACCACAAATAATAGATAGGCTCTGCCGGATAAAGGTTTTTAATTCTGGAATCACGTCTTAATACCTTAAGTGTCCTACTAAGCCCAATACTTGAAAAGACGAGCCCTAAGTCTAGTAGGGCAGTTTGTAAGTTGCTTTTTTTACTCTCCGGAAGCAAGGTTAGGGCGCAACCCTTGCGATCGTCTGATAAGTATATTTCCCCGAACATATTGCATAGGCTATAGGAGTATATCATCAGTTTTCGTAGCCTCAACTTTCTTTTATCATCCTGTTTAATGACATAGTTCACACTTTTGTTTTCATCGAACGAAGAGCAGAGCAGTTCAATGACTAGATCTTTGTCAGTATTGTTCGCTGTGATCATAGTGTTTAAAATATAACAACCTGGAGTGTGACTCCAACGCCGTAAATATAATGTATGCTATATGGAATGCAAATAAAAAACAGAAAAATACAAGCAATCGGAGTGTTATTGAAATCTCTGGAGTTAACAAACAGGAATAACTATGAAGGAAGTATCATAATGCCCTGAAGAGCATAAATAATGTACAACAGATTAAGCACCATGTTTTTAGTTGAGTAACGTAATGGGCGCTAATTCAGTATTCTGCAGATTCTGTGAATACCTGTGAATACTCGATATTGCGAATGGATTGTACTTATAACTAAGTAGTCGAATAAGCCCAAACTAGCAAATACTCAGTCAACATGCTGCCCGGAATAAGTAAAATACGTAAAGCTATGTATCTGTTTACAGAGAATTGATTATGGATTCGGATAACTAAGAGATGATATTTGTGAGAATGATACGATGTACCAAGAAAACTGTCATGGAGGATATTAATGAGGAAAATTCAAAGGAATTGAAAAGGCGAGCAAGCACCGAACATGATATTTATTCTGATCTCATGCACCTCTACTATTGTAAAAATCAATTCGATAGTCACTTAACATTTAATTTTTTGAGCTTTTGCTTTGCAAGGGCGCTCCATTATTCTCCAGAACTTGCAGAAGCAATTGAAGCCTTTTCAAATATGCTTAGAAACTCTTTATACACTAAACCGGAAATAGCCGTTCCATTAGCTCAGGAGATCAAAAATATCAGAGATTACGTCGAAATACAGAGACGAATTTCCAGCGCCATATTCGCTGAAATTGAAGTAAAGGGAAATATTCAGTCAAACTATATATTCCCATTTTTGTTAATTGGGTTCGTTGAAAATGCATTTAAGCACGGAAATGTTGCAGATAAACGCCACCCTTTAAAAATTGGCTTGGAGGCAACTTGCAGCAACGTTGTTTTTGTAGTTGAGAACAGAAAAGCAACACCAGGTAATCGCAGATCAGAAGGTGTCGGCTTTCAAAACACACAAAGGATGCTGGAGTATCATTATCAGGGAAAATATCAGCTTGAAGTTGAAGACACGGAATTTGCATATTGGACAAAGTTGACATTACAGATTCAAGAAGACACCACTCTTTTACTGTAATCAAAGATAACCCTCCTCTTCCCCTCCCTCGTCAATTTCTTAAACGCATATTCAGCCTTAGAAGCTTCGGATCTATCAGCATATTCAAACACAGCTTTTAAAACAACGGGCGTCCGGCCTTTTGTATATTTGGCTCCCTTGCCTGCATTATGTGCTTGCAGACGGGCCTCCAGGTTATTGGTAATGCCGGTATAGATGCTGTCATCGGCACACTGAACCATATATAATACCCACTTTTCCATATGTTTTAAAACCGGATACCGATTACCAGGATATCATCCACCTGCTCGGTTTGTCCTTTCCAGTTGTCAGAGAATGTATTTAAAAAATCTTTTTGTTTTTCCATGGGCGCATCCTGCATTTGCAGAAGCATCTCTTTGAACCGGCGTGTTGTTATTTTCTTGTTATCCGGACCTCCGAATAAATCGGCATAACCGTCTGAAAAAAGATAAAAACAATCCCCAGTGTTGCAGATTATTTCGTGTTCATCAAACACGGTGTCATCTGGTGTTAAACCGCCTATGGCTTTTTTGGTGGCTTTGTATTCTTCAATTTCCCTGGTTCCGTTGCGTATGATCCACAAAGGCCGGTTGGCTCCGGCATAAGAAAGCTTTTGCCTTGCGGCGTCAATCACACACAGGGCAATATCCATTCCATCGCGCGTGGAGTCGACACGGTCGGATTGGCGCAATGATTTTTTTATCTCCCGGTTCAGATCGGATAATATAGATGAAGGATTAACATGCTGTCTTACCGCTGCATCCAGTTTATCCATCCCTATCATGCTCATAAAGGCTCCCGGCACACCGTGACCGGTACAATCGGCAGCTGCAATACAGATCCTGTTTTCTTCCCGGTGAAAGAAATAAAAGTCTCCGCTTACAATATCCCTGGGCTTAAACAATACAAAACTATCGGGCAGTGCATGGCTGATATCCTCCAGCCGGGGTAGCTTGGCCTGCTGTATTCGACGGGCATAAGTAATGCTGTCGGTGATATCCTTGTTCTTTTCATCTACCATGGCCTTTTGTTCATCCACCATTTTTTTCTGCAGCTCTATAATCCTTTTTTGTCTCCGGGTAATGCGCCACCGGTTATACATAAAAAATGAAAATACGGAAAGCAGGACAAATCCAAGAACGAATGAAAGCTGGATGATACGTTGTTTGGTATGCTCTGCCGCTGTCAGTGTTTCCTGTTGCTTCCGGTCCTTTTCCATCAACAGAATTTTGGCTTCCTTCTTTTCGTTTTCATAGCTGGCATTTAATTCGGCCATCTTTTTATCGCTTTCCATATTGAATATGGAGTCGTTGTATTGTTTAAACAACGCTTCATTCAGATAGGCTCCTTTCCAGTTATTCCTGGCCGAATCACACAAGGCCAATGCTTCATAGGCACTTTTGATGTCCTCTTTCGATCCTGTTTCTTTTGCCAGACTCAGGCTTTGAAGCGCACTGTTTTCCGCTTCGGTGGGTTTGTTCAGTTTCAGATAGACACCCGACAGGTTGTAACAGACTTCTGTCAATCCTTGTTTGTCTCCTATTTCTTTACGAATGTCGAGCGAAGCCTGATAATGTTCCAGGGCTTTTGAATATTCATGAAGACCGTATTCTATGGCACCTATGTTGTTGAGCGAATAGGCAACACCGCTCTTGTCACCTATTTCTTTCCTCATTTGGAGGGCCTTCTGCTGTATATCAAGGGCTTGATTGAATTTGCTCTGATAGGAATAAATGGCCGCTATATTGCTGTACACATCTGCAATTCCTTCTTTATCACCCGCATCCTTTTTTATTTTCAGGGATTCATTAAAGTTTTCAAGCGCCTTATCCCATTTTTTCTGACGTCCATAAATGGCACCCATACTATTGTATGCATAATCGGCGCTGCGTTTATCACCGCTGGCCAGATAGAAGTGTAGCGCATCAAAATAATTTTGCAATGCGAGATCGTAATTGCTTCTGTTGTAATAAATAACCCCAAGACACATGTGTGACTGAGCCTCTCCTTTTGTATCCCTGATTCTTTTCCTGATTTCAAGGGCCTGCATGCTGGTCACAAGTGCCGAATCGTAGTTTCCTCTGTCTCCGTATATGATGCCGATGTCATTGAGGCATATAGCAATGCCTTTTTCCCATCCCTGTTCCTTACCATTGCCAATGGATTTTGCCTTTTGTAATCCATCACGTGCACTTTGCATGGCTTTATCAAGTTCCCCTGCCGATTCATATTGCCGGCATAAACGGTCGAAGTCCTTTACCTTATTACTATCGTCAGGAGTGTTATGGATACGATTCAGAAGAGAGTCTATCTTGTGTTGCTGGGCAAGTGCCGGAGATTGAATAAGAAAGCAAAGGAGCAGAGAAACAGCCAGTCGTAAATACGGAATAGGTTGCATGGCAATAGGAGTGAATATGCTTATAAAGAAACGAAATTCGAATCGTGATTCCAAAGCGATATGTTGTTTCTGATAAAAACCGGAGTTATGCAACGGTGTAAAATTCTTCTATATCTTTAGGTTTCAACGATCGACTATTAACATGAGCAATATCCCTTTCACCCACATTGACTGGACCGGAATAGAAAAAACAGTCCATCCCGGAGATACTGGATTAGCGTATTGGCAAACGATACAGTTTCCTGGCCTGCGGATACGTCTGGTGGAATATACGCCCGGTTATCTGGCCGATCACTGGTGCAGCAAAGGACATATTGTATATTGCCTGGAAGGCGATTTTGTAAGCGAACTGAAATCCGGAGAACAGATTCGTCTTTTGAAAGGTATGACCTATGTGGTTTCAGACGACCTGAGTGTTCATCGCTCCATGACGGAGGATGGTAGCAAGCTGCTGATTGTGGATGGGGATTTTCTGGGTCACCCGAAATTATAATTCCTTTCCGGTTGCGGAGTGCATTATGGAAGAATATAGGGTAAGATGTTTTTCTACCGTCTGCACAAGATTATTTTTCAGCGTCCAATCATAGGCATTGGTACGAAGTCGTTTTATTTCCTCTTCATTTTCAAGCAATGCCATCACCTTGGTGGCAAGACCTTCCGCATCCTGAGGCGGAACAGTAAGACAGCATTCATTTGCCAGATCGGACAGTATACCAACGTTAGTTCCGCACACTAATAAACCGGATGCCATGGCTTCATTGACAACCACGGCCTGACCTTCGAATCGGGAAGTGTGTAATAATACATCGGCCTGGGCATAATACTTTGGAAGTTGTGCATTGGGAATAAACCCCTTGAATATTACCTTATCAGCTATTCCCAATTTACCGGCTAATTGCTGATAATAACCACCGTGGTAATCGTTTCCTATGTGGATCAGTTCACAGTTTGTTTGAGAACTGATAATGGCAAAACATCGCAACAAGGTTTCCTGATCCTTAACCGGATGGAGATAGGCTATGTTTAAAAAGGTCAGTTTCTTCGTCAGTGGTTTTGGCGTGAATTCGAATGTGTGCATATCCACACCCCGGATAATAACCTGTATGGGGCGATTTGTTTTTACATTGTTTCGTACATGCTGCAGATGAAATTGGCTGGGTACAATCAATTCATCTGCACGTTTTATAACCCATTTATTTATAAAAGCTCTTCTGGGGTTTAGTAAATCTCCGAAATGTATATCGGGCAGTGCAATCGCTTCTCCTGCATCCATACTCACGATCACCGGAATCCTCAATAGCCTGCCGATTACGATTCCCCAAAAACCATTGGGGAAAGTAGAATGTGCATGGATAATATCAACGCGGTGACGAAGAAGATCTTTCAGAACCATCCACGCATAGAGGGCATTCTTAAACTTTCTGTAAAGTTTGTTTTTTGGAACGGTTTTTACCCGGTAGAATTGATTGGAAGCCGTTTCTGTATAATATTCCCCGTAGATAGTTAGTTCGTAATACTTGCTGATATGCTCCAGCAATACCACCGTATTGGGTATAACAAGAATTCCTGCGCCTAAAAATGCGATTCTTTTTTTCCCTTGCATCATTAAATGTAATGAATGTAAAGGTTCTTCAGGAAGAGGAACCCAGGTTCTCCTTATTTTATAAATACAATCCTCTGCACAAAACCCGCACCTCCTGCCGTCATTCGCAGGGTGTATATACCCTGGCAGAGTCCATAATCGAGGGGATAGAGCTGATGCGTATACGTACCACTGCCGGGATGTGTGCGGGTGAATGATGCTACGCGTTCGCCCATGGTGTTATAGATTTCAAACACCGCATCGCCGGCTGCTGACAGCGTATAAGTAATGTTGAGCTGATCGGTGAAAGGGTTGGGTGCAACGGATAAACTATTGAACGTTTTGACGTATGGAGTGATTTCGGTTACCAGCACCGAGTCGGGATAGATATGTGCAGAGTCAACCTGATAATTCAGATTGATGTACATCTGATTAGACGTGATAACGCGGGTGTATTGTGATGTCATACCTAATCCCGGAATATCTACATATACCTGAAACGTGCCGGGAGGAATATTGCCGAAATGATAATTGCCTCCGGCATCGGTAGTGGTTTGAGCCATGATGCCTCCGGGATGTTGCTCCAGATTTACATCCAGTCCGGGGATAGGATCGCCCGGTGCCAGTATCACCGGATTTCCGGATCTTACCCGTGGTGAATAACCTGCAGCCTGCAATACTGTTCCGGAAAAAGATCCCGCACCGGAAGGAGGAGTGAGTTCTATCATGGTGATATTGGCGGTATCCAATGTGGCACAGGGAGCGTTGATGATGGTGGCATTGATCCACTGATCGGCATTGCCGGCATAGGTCTTTACCACATTGGGATATGTGCTTACATTGGCTATGGCATAGACCAGGAATTTTTTCCCGACAGAATTGGTGAACGTATAGCGTCCGCTGCTGATTACAAAACTGTCCACCACTTGCTGTCTGTGGAGAATAGAATCATAAAGCACCAGATAAGCTTTACCCGAATTGATAGGACCCGAAATAGGTGCGATCACCGTTCCTGTAATCTGTGGCGAAGCGCTTTGTGTGATATTGCCCGAAGCTGTTTGTGTACAGCCTTTGGAATCGGTTACCTGCACGGAATAAGTGCCTGGACAAAGAGCGGAGATGGTTACGGAATCTTGTCCCGTAGGTGACCAGGAATAGGTATAAGGTGTGGTACCTCCCGAAGCCACAGCAGTTCCTTTTCCATCGCAGCCGTTGCAGGTAGCATTGTTAGCACTGTAGGTGTTGGTAAGCAATGCAGGTTGGGTGATGGTTACCGCGGGTGTTACAGCCACGCATCCGTTGCCATCGGTTATAAAACAAGTATAGCTGCCGGGGCATTGTCCGGCAATGGTTACGCTGATTGCGCCACCCGGATTCCAGGAATAGGTATAAGGTACTGTTCCTCCACTTACGCTGGCATTGGCTACGCCGTCGCACAAACCGTTGCAGCTTACCGGATACATGGAGGAAGCGGGCGCAAGAGCAGCTGGCTCTGTAACAATATAGGTTCCGCTGGCTGTACATCCGCTTGCAATATTGGTAGCGGTGCACGTATAAGTACCGGCACTCAAACCGGAAACGTTTGGTGTGGTGGCACCACTGGGCAACCATACATAACTGTAAGGGGGAGGTCCTCCTCCTGTTACGGTGGCTACTGCAGAACCGTTATTACCTCCGTTGCAGGAAACACTGGTTCCGCTAACGGTTGTTGTCATCACAGCAGGTTGGTTTACAGTGGTTGTTCCAACATAGTTGCAACCATTGGCATCGGTAACGGTACAGGTATAATTATTGGCGGTGAGACCGGAAACAGAAGCGGTGGCTCCTCCGGAAGGAATCCATAAATACGTATAGCCTCCTCCTCCTCCGGTGGCTATAACCGAAGCGGTACCATCGTTTCCTCCGTTGCAATGTACATCGGTTTCGGAGAGCGTGGCTGACAGAGAAGTAGGTGGAGTAGTGACTGTTACAGCATTACCGGATATACAGCCGGCAGCGTCAGTCACCGTTACGGTATAACCACCTCCCGATAAATTACTGAAGGTAGAAGTAGTACAGCTGCCCGGTGTCCAGGAATAAGTATAGGAGGGTGTACCTCCCGATACAGTTACTGTAGCACTTCCGGTAGAACCTCCGTAACAGTTGACATTTACATTGCTCATAGAAAGTGACAAGGCCATAGGTTGTGCAATGGTAATTGTTCCGCTGCCCGTACATCCATGGGCGGGATCGGTGGCCGTGCAGGTATAAATGCCAGGAGTAAGACCGGCAACAGATTGTGTGGTATAGGAGCCGGGTGACCAGTAATAGTTATAAGGAGGAGGCGGACCTCCTGTTACGGTAACGGATGCAGCACCGTCACTCCCTCCATTACAGGTAACATTGATTCCGCTGGTGGTGACAACCATGGCAGACATCTGGTTTACCGTAGTTGTCCCAACATAGCTGCAGCCATTGCCATCGGTAACCGTGCAGGTATAGGTATTGGCGCTGACGGGGGAAATAAAAGGACTGGTGGCGCCTGTAGGAACCCACGCATACGTATAAGTTCCCGAACCTGAGCCACCGCTGGCTGTAACGGATGCGCTGCCGTTGGATCCTCCATAACAGGTTACATCCGTTTCCGTTAATGTGGCCGTAAGCGCTGTGGAGGCTAGTTGGTTAACGAGAGCAGAGTTGCCCGCGCCGCAACCTGCTGCATCTGTTACCTGAATGGTATAAAGCCCGGCAGGTATATTGGCGTCGGTAGCGGTGGTACAGGTTCCCGGTATCCATGAATACGTATAGGGAGGTGTTCCTCCGGCAGGAGTAACGGTTGCGCTTCCGGTTGAGGCTCCGTAACAGGCTACATCTACATGACTCATAGTCAGCGTCGGGTTGACACTGGCATTGGTAACGATGGTATTATAAGAACCGACACAACCGTTATTGTCCGATACAATGCAGGTATAAGCCCCTGCAGTAATTCCCGAAATAGTTTGTACATACACCGAAAGCGGCGTCCAGGTATAACTATAAGGTCCCGTTCCTCCGGTCACATTCATAGTAGCTGATCCGTTATTACCCGAACAGGTAGGCTGTACAATAGTAGGATTAAGGCTAAGAGCCGCCGGTGATGTAATGGTGATATTTGCACTGCCGGTGTTTAGCGCATTATCCGTTACATGAACAGAATAGGTGCCTGCTGAAAGACCCGTAACACTGGAAGTGCCTTGCCCTGTTGGAGGTGTTGGTGTCCAGCTGTAGGTATATGGAGGTATGCCACCTGTTGCACTTACGGTAGCTGTTCCATCAGAACCTCCGTTACAATGACAATTCGTTTGTGAGGGAGTCACCGTGATGGACTGTGCGGGTGCCAGTATAGCAATACAGGCCATGCATAATGACAGCCAAAACGGGAGTAGAAATTTTTTCATGAAAGAGGGATAAGGATGTTGGAAAAGCAAAAACAAAGCTAAAATATTTCAGGAAATTTGGCTTTACCGGGAGGTTATTATTAGACGAAAAGGGGATAAGTATTTGAAAGTATATTGTCATACCGTTGGTCGCAGAACGACTTTAACTCGGGGGCTTCGACTCCGCTCAGCCACCCTATGATATCATTTGAATTACTTAGGAAACAGAAAAAGCTTTTTCTAAATTTGTGATGCAAACCGACATAGAAAACAACACTTTAAAAACACTCCTTGTGGCAAACACCATTTTACATAAAGCAGATACAAGAGGCAACGCAGATCATGGCTGGCTGCATAGCCGTCATACTTTTAGTTTTGCAAATTATCATAACCCCGAACGGATGCATTTTGGCGTGCTCCGGGTATTGAATGATGATCAGGTGGCAGCCGGAATGGGTTTTGGTACTCACCCGCACGACAATATGGAAATTGTTTCCATCCCCCTGGAGGGCGATCTGGAACATAAAGACAGCATAGGCAATACAGCAGTAATCAAAAGTGGCGATGTGCAAATTATGAGCGCCGGCACCGGTGTTACCCACAGTGAATATAATAAGAACAGAGACAAGCCGGTAAAATTTCTGCAGATCTGGGTTTTTCCTGATACCCGAAATGTGAAGCCACGTTATGATCAGATTACATTGCAACCCGCCGATCGTCATAACAAACTACAACAAATTGTTTCACCCGATGCTTCAGGACCCGGTGTGATGATTCATCAGAGCGCCTGGTTTTATATCAGCAAACTGGATAAAGACATTTCCCTGGAGCATACCATCCAAAAAGCCGGCAACGGAGTATATGCCTTTATATTAAAAGGCAGCGTGACCATTAACGGAACCGTATTAAACGAGCGGGATGGATTGGGGACCTGGAACACAGATAAGATCAGTATAAAGGCCAATACCCAGGATGCCGAAATTTTATTGATGGATATACCCATGAATTTGTAAAACATAAAACGATGCAATACAAACTGGAAACTCCGGTTCATGGAACAATCGGAACACAAAAATATCAATGCACTATCGTATGGCGCAATGGAAAAATCATAGCTGATGAACCTGTTAAAACAGGAGGGACGGATTCCGGCCCCGACCCATATACTTTATTACTATCCTCGCTTACTGCCTGCAGCCTCGTTACCATGCGTATGTACATAGAGCGCAAAGAATGGGATATACCTGAAATAGGGGTGAATACAAATTTGTTTCAGGAAACAGTGGATGGAAAACTCACCACAACGATTGACCGGGATATTATTTTTATAAGCCATGTGGATGAAGCGCAGAAACTGCGTTTGATGGAAATTGTAAAACATTGCCCCATTTCCGCTATCCTGGAGAACAATATTAAAGTACGCACCTTCCTTTTCAGAGAGGGAGAAACGGATAAAAAAATAAAATATGCCGGCGATGAGGTAACGGTGGTTTGGAAGCCGGAATTTTGCCAGCATTCACAACGCTGCTGGAGACAGCTGCCCGGAGTGTTTGACTATACCAAGAAGAAATGGATCAATCCCAATGGGGCCAGTGCAGATAAGATAGTGGAACAGGTAAAGAAATGCCCTTCCGGCGCATTGACTATTCTTCCTGATTCCGAAAAGAAGAAGGATTAAATACCATAAGCCATATACAACTGTCCCTTTGGCTGAGTATTGCCGCCCTTCTTCTCCAATGAAATGGCAAAGGCTTGCGCATCGGGAATCGTATTCATTTTATGGATATTGCAGGAGTCGGTAGGAGGGCATAAACTGATCATCCCTGCATCCACCGGTTTGCCCTGTACAATGGCCCAGAACTGATATTGCATGCTATCAGGTGGAGCAGGAAGCTTTTTGATATCCAGAAAAATTTCATTGGTCTTCATGTCTTTCAGCACATAAGCCCTTGCATCGGGAGCAGGAGTCAGCCCTTTCATTTCCATTTTTACCACACTCGGGTTTTTCAAAATCTCCAGATCTTTCAATGCCATCTGATAACTGGCTTTCTGAGTTTGGAACTGATCAGCTAGCTGTTTTTTCTCAGTGCTCAGCTGTGTCAGCTCTGTTTCAGATGATTTCCACTTTTGATAGAAAACATAATTGAGCGCAGCGCTGGCAACAAGCAAAACACAGGCTGCTGCCACAGCATATTTTAAAAAACCAGAAGAGGTAGATTCACTTCGGGTAGCGGATGGTATCGGAATAATCTTTCCTTTATCGGCAGAATCATTTGTCTTTATCCTGCTCATCACCTGTTCTTTAATGTAAGGCGGAGGTGTTGCCGCATGCTTTTCAGCATAGGTTTCCAGAGATGAACGTATTTCGCCCAGCTCTTTCATCACTTCAGGATGCTGACGGGCCATGGACTCTACTTCCTGTGTCTCTTCCGCGGTGGTGAGACCCAGTGCGTATAGCTCAATAATCCCCGATTCTATGTATGCCTGAATATCCATGCTTTTATTTTACTAACTCCCTCAATTGCTTTAAGGCAGCCCGGGCCCTTGTTTTAATAGTTCCCAATGGAATCTTAAGTTCTTTCGAAAGCTCCTCCTGTGTATACCCGTCAAAATATAATAAGTCTATGATCTGTTTATGCTGAGGACTTAATTTATCTAAAAATGATTTCAGTCCTATCAGATCCGTATTGGGAGTACTGTTTCGCTGTCTGTTTATTTTACCTACGGAATCAGAGAGGCTTTGGTTTTTAAGATCGGATTTATAGTTTTTGGAGCGTGTATAATCAATAGCCAGATTCCTGGCCACATTCACCATCCAGGTAAACAAACGTCCCTTGGTAGGATCATAACTGGAAAAGTTGTGCCAGATCTTTACAAAGGCTTCCTGCAATACATCGGCGGCTGATTCTTCTTCCTGTACAATACGGCTGATCGTACCGAACAAAGCACCTGAATAGTGATCATATACATAAGAGAATACGGCTTCGTTCCGCTCTCGCAGTAGCCGTATTAACTCCTCTTCTGAATATGTTGTCCTGGTTTGCAAATAATGCCCGGCTGTATAAACCGTTTAAGGTTATGGTTACAGGAGCAAATATAGGAATAGAAAACAATTCAAGCCGGTTGCTTCTTCCGGCTGCGTGGACTAGTAAGTACCGATTGCTTTTTGATAGTTGATACTGGCCAGCAGATAGTCGTATACTGATTTGATATAACTCTGTTCGGTGGTGATCAGTGATTTATCAGTGTCCAGCAGATTGCTGTACAGAAACGAACCGATATTATATTGCAGCTTCTGATTTTCATAAATGATTTTGGACAAGTTATAATTGTCTTTGGTTTCCTGCATATTCTGAGATGCATTGCTTAATTCGGCAGAAGCTTTCTGAATTTCATAATTGACATCGGCTGTCTTTTGTTTCAGATCCAGATCCGTTTGCATGGATTTGAGTTTATACTCCCGGATGGAATTGGAGTTTTTGAAGTTGGATGTGATGGGCACATTAAGCCTTATGCCCAGATAATTGAAGGGAGTCCACCACTGCCCAAGCGCATAATCCAGATTGCTGTATGAAAACTGTTCGGAGTAATTGGCAAAAAAGGAGAGTGAAGGCAATGCATTCTGTTTGGTTCTGCTTAGCTCCAACCCGATACCTTGTTGTTGCAACATCAACTGTTTGATTTCCGTCCTGTTGCCGGCATCTGCTTTGGTAAGCGTTGCATTTTGAGAAATATCGGGAGCATTCAAACTATCGGTGAGGGTGAGTTGTGTTTCAGGAGCAATGTTCAACTGGTACTTTACATTTGCCACCGCCAGTTCATAATTCTGTTTTGCTTTCTGTGTTTCCACTTTGGCATTTTCATAATCCAGTTTTGCTTTCAGATAATCGTTTTCAATCAATGCTTTCAGCTTTACCTTTCCTTCGGCTACATCTTCATATTCCTTATAACGTTGCTCGTCGTCGCTGGCAATCTTAACTTGCAGCTTTTTCAATAATACATTCAGATAGGCCAGCACAATCTGTTCCTTGATGTTGTTTTCCTGCTGATGGGTTATTTCTTTTTCCATCTCCACATGGTTGCGTGCAATCTTCGTATCGGTTACAATACCGGGTTTGAACAGATTCTGATTCAGATCGAGCCCGAAGATGGCCGAACTGTTGGCGCCAAGTGCTACCAGCTCCGGTGAAGGACCAAAGAAACCTCCTGGGATGTATGTAGCCTGTATTTGTGGATTATAAGCCATACGACCTGAACCGGAGATATCCGGTAGCCACTCTTTTTTGCTTTTGCTTACGTTGTTTTCAGCAATGGTGATATTGTATTGCCCCGACTGGACATCATACCGGTTTTTAAGTCCCAGCTCGATAGCCTGTTTCAATCCTACACTCACTGCAGCAGATTGTTGTGAATAGGAAGGAATGGATAAAAGATAAAATGCAATTGGAAATAAGTATTTCATACGTAACGCTTTTAGATAATCAGATTAATGATCGCTGACACTTTCCAGCTTTTGACCTTTCTTATAACGGATCAATAAAATAACAGGAATACAACCCAGCACAGACAACCCCAGGGTCATAAACCCATGATCATAGCCCAGCAGCATCTGTTGCTTATCCACAATACTGCCCATCATTACATTGGCGGTTTGTGCGGCATCATCCGTGCTATAACCTGCAGCAGAAAATGTTTGCGTGAATGAGGCCAGCCGCTCCGATGTCATAGTATTGTATTCGGATACATTCGAAATGATGTTGTTCTTGATATCTGCATTCTGATGATCGAGGTATATATTAATTAAGGCAACACCGATAGCGCCGCCCAGCTGACGCAACATATTAGACAAACCGGTAGCTTGTGCCAGATCTTTTCCTTTTAAGCCCGCTACGGCAAGTGTCAGGATAGGCATCATCATAAAGGCAGCGCCGATACCGCGAAGTATAAAAGGCCAGAAGAAGTTACTACTGTTGGAATCAGGTCCTGAAAAAGAAAGAAGGATCAGAAAAGTTGACATCATGCCCAGCCCGGTTAAGATGACCGTTTTGGGATTGACACCCGCACCAATTATTTTATTCACGGCAATCATACCGAAGGCGGTAGCCATAGCGCCGGGAATCATGAATGCACCTGTTTGCGTGGCAGTCCAGCCGAGAGAGACCTGAGTAAACAAGGGAAAGATAAAAACGGAACCGGTTATGACAAGACCGATCACCAGGTTCATGATATTGCCCATAGCCAGATTGAAGTTTTTATACAACCTCAGATTGACTGCCGGATAACTGATTGACAGCTCCCGGATGATAAAAGCGATAAGCCCGATCATGGCAAGAATAAAGAAGAAGACAATTTCTCCGCTCGAGAACCAATCTTTCGTGCCCCCTTCTTCCAGCACATACTGAAGAGAGCCGATACCGGTAATAAGAAAGAGAATACCCCACCAGTCGATTTTGGCAGGCTTGACAGCACCCGGCAAGTCGGTTACATATTTCAGAGAAAGAAATGCTGCGAGAACGCCAATGGGTACATTGATAAAGAATACCCAGTGCCAGGAAAAATTATCGGTGATATATCCCCCCAGTACAGGACCGAAGGTGGGCCCCAGAATAACACCGATACCAAAGATGGCCATGCCCGTACCGGTTTGTTTAGGAGGGAAGGCACCGATGATGATGGATTGAGCGGTGGAAAGAAGTCCGCCTCCGCCTAAGCCTTGTACGAAACGCCAGAATACGAGCGTCCATAAACTGGTGGAGAGACCACACATCAGAGAAGAAAAAGTAAAGATGGCAACAGAAGCTGTAAAGTATAACCTCCTGCCAAACAGGTTAGACAACATGCTGGAAAGCGGAATTACAATTACGTTCGCAATGCTGTAGGCGGTTATGACCCACGCTATTTCCGTAGTGGTGGCGCCGATGTTCCCGCTGATTTCGCGCAGGGATACATTTACTACTGTCGTATCAATGAGCTCCAGAACAGCGCATGATATGGCAGTGGCAATGAGCAGCCATTTGGCCGCTCCGGTAGGATATATGTCTTCTTTGAGAAGATCTGTTTCCATACTTAGTGTGTACTGATTTTAACAAAAGCGCTTAATCCGGGGAATAGTTCCGTGGCTTTTTCTGCCGGGAAATTGTCAATGGAAATACGCAAAGGAAAACGCTGTGTGATTTTGATAAAGTTGCCTGTAGCATTGTCAGGAGGCAATAAAGAGAATTTGGCTCCGGTGGCTCCGGAATAAGATTCGACCTTGCCGGTAAGCTTCAGATTGGGATAAGCATCTATTTTAATATCGACTAGATTGCCAATCTTGATTTTTTCGAGCTGTGTTTCCTTGAAGTTGGCGCTGATCCAGAAATGTTCGTTGTTGATGACCACACAAAGCGATTGCCCGGTGGATACGTATTGACCCAACTGAATAGCACGTTTTGTAACAATTCCGTTGCAAGGTGCCAGCACTACTGCGTAAGACACTTGTTTCTTTGCCAGGGTCAGTTCGGCTTCTCTTTGTTTGATCTGTGCTTTTGCCAGATCAATCTGGTTCTGTTCCGATTTAGCCTGTGCCTGTAATCCCTGCGAGGAAGAGCTGGCGGATTCCTGCTGATTGACAGTTTTGGAATAATCGGATTTGGCTATCTGCAGATTGCTTTCGGCATTATCCAGTTGCTCCTGGGTAGCTGCTTTTATTTTCTGAAGCTCCGCTGTTCTGTCAAAATCTTTTTGAGCTTTCTCCAGCTTTATTTTTGCGGCCACAATACTTTGCTGATCGGATTCGGCTGTCTCTTTCGATGCCGATGCATTGTCAGAGCTTGCCTGGGCTTTGTTTTGAACAGCCAGTAAATTGGCTTTTGCATTTTCTAAGGCAGCTTCTGCCTGAGCCAATTTTGCTTTTACCTCATCGGTATCGAAAATGAGAAGGGTATCTCCTTTCTTTACCAATTGGTTGTCATTAAACCGGATGGCGTTAATATAAGCGGTGATACCCGAGCGGATGGGTACGATATCTCCGTCAAGCTGTGCATTATCGCTTGTTTCGTAAGCGGCCGAGCTGATAAAGTAAATGGTGCCGATAATAATTGCAACCGCTGCTATCCCCCCGATAATGATTCCTTTAACGGGCTTTTTCTTTTTGGAAACGTTACTCATCTTCTTGTTGATTTAGATTTTTTAATATCGCTTGTGTTGAATGCTGATGGTTTAAGACTGCAGGGATTTATAAAGTGTATCCCAAAGTGTTTTTATTTCCTTTCTGGCTCCATCCAGATTATCGGCCATGATACAATCAATTCCGATTCCTCTTCTGGAATAGACAAACAGTTTGGCTATCTGCTCATTGGTTAATACAGAATTAATTTCTCCACTTGTTTTTGCCACTTGTATGATGGTTGCCCATGCTTTCAGTTCGTCTTTTTGTTGCTTGGCACACTGCTTATTAAAGTTTGGCAGCATTTTCATAGCATCAAAAAGCAAAAAATAGTGGTTGGATGTAAACTCGGCTTTCCCGTTGGCAAGAACTACCTTGGAGGTATTGATCTTTTCTTTCTTAGCGTCTATGGAGTCGTTATAAAACTGAAGCAGTGAAGTTTGTGAAAATTTGCTGTAATCAGTAATCATAATATCGGAGTAAAAATGAGCCATCACCTCTTCAAATAATTGCTCCTTGCTGCTGAAATAATGATAAAAAGCTCCTTTTGAAAGCCCTGTCTTTTCCTCAATTTCTTTCATCGTCACTTCCTTAAAACTTTTCTGAAGAAAAAGGTTCAGAGAAACGGTTAAGATATGTTCCTTGGTATCGTTCATGATGTTAAAAGGAGTTAGTGTTGATCTTGGCTCCGCAATCTTTCAAAGCCTTGTTGCCAGCTTGTTTCTGTCGTAAAATTTGAATAAACCGACCGTTTGGTATGCAAATGTACCTAATTTTATTGATGCCTGGAGGACTGGTGTTTAAAAAAGAATGTTATTGCCAACTCGAAAATTCTTGATATCTGAAAACTAGCGAGTTGGCTAATGTTAAGATTTGTGCTTTAGGCGACACAATGGCAGAATGAAGGGAAATTAGTTTCCCGGTGTATGCAACCCATACCTCATTAATTGCATCTTATAAGTAAGCGGCTTTCAAAAAACACCGTTTTACCCCTGTCGGATCATCCCGATAATGGTTTTGCTGTTTTAAGACCCTTTAGGTTGTAAACCAATTTTAAAAAACGTCCACATGAATAAAACAGCTACCAACTCAGCCGCCTTCCTCTTTATTCTTCTTATTACTGTTCTTTCTGAGCGAATGGTGGCGCAGCCAACCATACAATGGCAACATGCATACGGAGGGACGGCAAGGGATGCCGCTTTTTCCACCGCACCCACTGCAGATGGAGGATATATTATGATAGGCTCTTCCTCCTCCTCCAACGGAAATGTAACAGGAAATCACGGAGGCAATGATTACTGGTTAGTGAAGACAGATGCTACGGGGAATTTGCAATGGGAAAAATCGTATGGGGGAACCGGTGATGACAGAGGCTACTGTGTTGTCCAGACACAAGATGGAGGATATATCCTGGTTGGAATGAGCAGTTCGGTAAACGGTGATGTGACCGGAAATCATGGAACCTATGATGTGTGGGTGGTTAAAACGGATGGGGCAGGAGCTATTCAATGGGAACAAAGTTATGGAGGCACAGGGCAGGATTGGGGAACGTTTGTGGTACAAAAAGGAGATGGAAATTATCTGATATACGGGGTCACTACTTCCAACGATGGAGACGTATCGGGAAATCATGGCAGTTCGGATGAATGGCTGCTGAAGTTGAGCAGCACCGGTGTTATACAATGGCAGAAATGTTACGGAGGATCGGGATCAGAAGGAATTCCGGCCTATGATCAGGGTAGAAAAGCAATTTATGTGGCCGGCGACGGAGGATACTTTATTACCGGATGTTCATCATCCAATGACGGAGATGTAACAGGACATCATCCGGGCGGGTCTCCGAGTGGACTGGATCAGGATGTCTGGGTTTTTAAAACAGATTCACTGGGAACTATGCAATGGGAAAAATCGTTTGGTGGTACAGGACTGGATAAAGCTTTTTCCGGTTTACAGACTACCGACGGAGGGTATATTGTTTCGGGTTCATCTACATCCAACGATGGAGATGTAACAGGACATATAGGTCTGGCAGGTTTTGTAGGCCTGTCGGGTGTACAGCCTTCTACCAATACCTGGGTGGTGAAAATGGATGCCACCGGTACCCTGCAATGGGAAAAAAGCCTGGCTGTAGGATTTGGTTATTGTATTGCACCCACAAGCGATGGAGGTTATGCAGTGGGGCAAACAGGGCTCATGATAAAACTGGATGCATCTGGGAATATACAATGGGAGGAGCATACGAATCCACCTACCTTAAACCCTGCATTAGCGGAAACCGTAAGCACTGTTTTTCAAACAAGTGATCAGGGTTATATACTTGGAGAATATACATTGGCGGGAGGACAGGGTGACTTTGTTTTGACAAAGCTGTCACCGGTTCCCGTAAACGTTATTACAGGTTGTGTGTTTGAAGATTTGAATCACAACTGCATCAAAGACTCCAATGAGATTGGTTTGGTTGGAAAGGTAATTCAGGCCTTGCCGGGCAATTATTATGCAACCACCGATTCAAACGGAATCTATACACTCTTTGTTGATTCCGGTGCGTATACCGTCAGCCAGATTGCATCACAGTATTATACACAGAGCTGCCCGGTTGCCGGAACGTATGGGGTCACCATTTCTTATCTCACACCCAACTCTTATCACAATGATTTCGGCGATACCCTGAACAAACATTGCGCCGATCTTAAAATTGGTTTGGGAAGCTCGTATTTCAGAGCCTGTTTTAAAAATGTTTTTGCGGTCTCCTATGCCAATACCGGAGATGTAACGGCTAACAACGTAACGGTTACGGTAAGCTTCAATAACCTCATCATCCCCATCAGCAGTACGGTTCCGTGGACCATTGTCGGAAACAATTATGTGTTTAATCTGGATTCCATGAAACCATGGCAAAGCGGAACCTTTTACATAACCGATTCTGTTTCCTGTGCATCGGTTACCGGCTTGCAAAATGTTTGCGTTCAGGCCACGATTCATTCCTCTACTATGGAATGCGATACAACAAACAATACAGCGCTTGATTGCCATTATATAGTTGGTTCATGCGATCCGAATGCCAAGGAAGTGGCCTCGCAAAATTTTACAAGCAACGGGTATGTTACCCAGGATAATATTGTGAGCACAGATACACTTACCTATATGATAAGGTTTCAGAACACCGGAACTTTTGCAGCAAGCACCGTCATCATCCGCGATACATTGACAGATTATCTGGACGCTTCAAGCGTGGAAAGTGAAACAGCCAGTAGTCCGTATACATTCCGGATATATGGTCATGGTATTGCAGAGTGGACGTTTAGTAATATTAATCTACCCGACAGCACAGTTAACGAAGTGGGCAGTCACGGTTTTGTAAAATTCAGGGCGAGACAAAAAGCCAATAACATTCCGGGTACGATGATAAATAATACAGCCGATATCTTTTTTGATTACAACAGCGGAGTGATAACCAATACGGCAACGGTTGTAATTCCACTCATAACATCGGTAGTCTCGTTGGGTGTAATTCAAGAGAACAAAGTATGGGCTTACCCTAACCCTTCCGCTGGCACCTTTACAGTACAATCTTCGAACGAGCTGGGTCCTGTAATGATTTACAATTCACTCGGAGAGCTTGTCTCCGGTACCACATCATCTGCCTTTATGCAGACATTTGATTTGAGCAAACAGGCGGCGGGTATTTATATTCTGAAGGTTCAGGGTGTGCATATCAGACTGATAAAGGAATAAATTATTGCCCAGACACAGGCCCCGTTGGTTCAAAAACGAAGCAAACGGCCATAACCCTGCTCAAACAGGATGCATTCGTTCTCTAAGAAAGGCATTGCCGGAAGAATTTTCTTCCGGCAATTGTATTTTTATCAGTTATGTATGGTGTGATTTCATTCCGCCATTTTTTCTTTCAGGATTATTTAGTCTATCTTGAATACTCATACACACACCATGAAAAAATATCTACTCGGTGCAACTGCACTTTTAATGGCTTTCACCAGTTTTTCCCAGGAGTGGAAAAGACGGATGATGGACCCTCATTCCAATTTTTACGACACACAAAAAGCTTTCTATAAAGAAAACAAAAAGCAACTGAAAGAACTAGCTAAAAGTCGCAAGGCTCCGGTTTCCAAACGCGAAAAGGAACAGGAAATACCAGGATTTGAATTGTTCAAACGTTGGGAACATTTTATGGAGCCTCGTGTGTATCCCGGTGGTGATGTAACACAAGCATCCCGTGCCTGGGAGGAATATCAGAAATACAAAACCCATAATCATTCGGTTACACCTCATCCTATGTCCACCACCTGGCTGGCTACAGGACCTTTTGGCGATCCTACGGGAAGCAATGCCGGTCGTGTTAATGTGGTCAGGTTTGATCCTTCGGTTTCCGCAGGTCTATGGGCAGGTGCACCCGATGGAGGTTTATGGAGCAGCAACAACAGTGGAGCAAGCTGGAACACCAATACCGATGCACTGGCAGTAATTGGTGTTTCGGATGTTGTTTTCGATCCTACCAACAGCCAGCATATGTACCTGGCCACTGGCGACGGAGATGCAGGTGATTCTTACAGTATAGGTGTGCTTGAATCAACCGATGGCGGTGCGACATGGAACAATACCGGTTTGTCATGGCCTGTATCACTAGGAAACAGGATTCACCGCTTGCTGATCAACCCACTCAACCACAAAGTCCTTTTTGCCGGCACTACCCAAGGTATGATGCGCAGCACCGACGGTGGAGTAACGTGGAATAATGTAGGTGGCGGTACCGATAATATTACCGATATGAAATACCGTCCGGGCGATACGACGGTTGTATATGGAGTAAGCAGCACTTTTTATAAATCTACGAACGGCGGGGCAAGCTTCAGTGTCATTACTACGGGGCTTCCAGCTTCCAGCGCAGTGGATCGTATGTCCATCGCCGTAACACCTGCCAATTCATCCTATGTATATGTAGTAGGAAGTGATGCAACGAACGATGGCTTTTATGCATTTTATCAAAGTACGGATCAGGGTGTCACCTTTGTTGCCAAAGCGACAGGATCACCTAACTTGCTTGGCTGGGCCAGCAACGGAGGTGATACAGGAGGACAGGGATGGTATACGCTTTCCATTGCCGCTTCACCTACCAATGCAAATGAAGTGGTGGTAGGGGGGGTAAATATATGGCGTACACTGAATGGAGGCTCCAGCTGGAGTCTTTTTGCACAATGGACCGGATCAGGAGCACCTTATGTACACGCCGATATTCATGACCTGATATATAAAAACGGAACCAGCGTTTTTGCCGGAACCGATGGAGGTGTTTTTGAAACGCTCAACAGCGGCACAAGTTTTACTGCCATAAACGGAAATATGAATATTGCAGAGATCTATCAGATCGGTCTTTCCAAAACAACTGCATCACTGGCTATCACCGGTCATCAGGATGATGGAACCAATCTCTATTCCGGAGGATGGAGCAATACGATGGGTGGTGACGGAATGGCTTGTTTTATCGATTGGAGCAATGACCAGGTCATGTACGGAGAGCAGTATCAGGGATCTTTTAATGTTACCACCGATGGAGGAGTTAATTGGAACGGTATCACCACAGGCCTCACAGGAACAGGAGCATGGGTTACTCCGTGGCATCAGGATCCTTTAACTGCAAACACCATTTACGGTGGATATCAACAACTGTTTAAATCGGTCAATCAGGGAACAAGCTGGACTCAGATGGGTACGCTGCCTGGTACCGGTTCTATCGTGGAATTTGGTGTGGCTCCTTCCAACCCGATGGTGATTTATGTGATACAGGATAATAAACTGATCAAGACATCGGATGGAGGTACTACATGGACGGATGTTACAGGAACCCTTCCGGTAGGTAATGCACGTCTTACCAATCTGGCAATTAAAAATACCGATCCCAACAAAGTTTGGGTTAGTTTTTCCGGTTATTCAGGCAATGATAAGATATATGGTTCCACCGACGGAGGAGCTACCTGGACAAACTATTCTACGGGGCTTCCCAACCTGCCGGTAAATTGTATTGCCAGCTGGAATGGAACCAGCGGTTTATACATTGGTTGTGATGTGGGTGTTTATTATCGGGATTCAACCATGAGTTTTTGGGCTCCATATTCTAACGGTATGCCCGATGTTTCTGTACATGACCTTCATATTTTTTATCCCCTGGCTAAAATCAGCGCAGCTACTTTCGGTCGCGGAGTATGGCAGGCCGATTTGTATAATAACGGTACCCAACCTCCGGTAGCCAACTTCACTGCTGATAACACCACCATCTGTGCGGGTATGGCAGTTGTGTTTACCGATATGTCAAGCTTCTCACCCAATTCATGGAGCTGGACATTTTCCGGTGGCACACCTGCAACATCCAATCAGCAAAATCCATCTGTTACGTATAATACGCCCGGTACATACAGTGTTACCCTTACGTGTAGCAACACCAACGGAAATAATTCCATGACAAAAACCACGTATATCGACGTGTCGGGGGTCAATAGTCTGCCTCTGTCCGAGGGTTTTGAAGGCGCTCTTTTTCCGCCTGTTAACTGGCAGAATTACAATGCAGGGAATGATGCTTTTGTATGGGAACATTTTACCACTACCGGAAGAGCCAGCAGTGCTTGTATGTATTTTAATGATTATGTCAATGATGCAACAGGCAGAAACGATGAAATGCGGACACCGAAATACGATCTGACAGCATATAATAAAGTCAAATTGTTTTTTGATGTAGCCTATGCACGATATGATGCAGTGTATAGTGATAGCCTTGCATTGCTTGTATCCACAGATTGCGGCGTTACCTATACGCAGGTGTATCTGAAAGGCGGAACAGGACTTGCTACCGCTCCTGATCTCAAAACCAGTGCTTTTGTTCCTACCTCTGCACAATGGAGAACAGATACGGTTGATCTGACTGCTTATGCCGGAATGGGTAATGTGATGGTTGCATTCCGTAATATCGGTCACAACGGACAAAATATATATGTCGATAATATCAATATCGCAGGAGCCAATACGCATGTGGCACCAACGGCTCAGTTTACCCATTCATCAGCTTTGTGTAGCGGAACAAACATTGCCTTTACCGATCACTCCACCAATCTTCCTTCTTCCTGGAACTGGAGCTTTACAGGAGGTGTCCCTGCTTCTTCCAACCAGCAAAACCCTACTGTCAGTTATGCAACGCCCGGTACCTATACGGTTTTGTTAGTGGCTACGAATTCTGCCGGATCAAGCACGCAGGATACGATGTATATTACCGTAGATGCATTACCGGCTGTAACATACATGCAAAATCCGACTGATATCTGTATCAATAATCCTACGTTCCCGCTGAGTGCTGGAAATCCTGCAGGAGGAACCTACAGCGGTAGAGGTGTTTCCGGAAATATGTTCAGTGCAGTAACAGCCGGCACCGGTACCGATACAATTACGTATGCCTATACCGATCTGAACGGATGCAAAGGAATGACAACACAGATCATACATGTTAACCTGTGCACCGGAATTCAAACCTATTCGTCAGGAGAAGCTATCAGCATTTATCCCAATCCGTTTTCTGATCAGCTGACACTTGCTTTCGGTGATATACCTGACAGGGAGCTCATTCAGGTTTATGATGTGCTCGGTTCATTGGTATATTCAACATCCGTATCAGGCAAAACAACGGTATTGAATCTGGGGTCACTCGATAAAGGAATCTATCTTGTTAAGGTAACGATCCACGGACGTGATGTGGTTCAGAAGATATTGAAAATGTAAGGTCCGATCCGGCAGCTTTGTATACTGCTGTTCGCATCACTAACTGCAAATATTATCTCCTAAAACGGGAACGGCTTAAATGTCGTTCCCGTTTTGTTGTTTCCAGGGCCGGCCGAATAGCCCGTTTTAATTCCTGCTTGTGATGCAACCTTTATCCGCCTGTTCGCATCTTATGTAAAAGACACTGTTCTTAATCCCTCTTTAAATTGCTAATATGTTGGGGATGATGGTTATGCTGTTTTTATTCCGTTTTGACGTTTAGTGATTTCATCTCAAAAAACACACCGCCATGAATAAAACAGCTACTTCCGGCCGCAATATTTCCATCTTTTTGTTTCTAATTATTTATCTGTTTTCATGGGACGGATACGCACAACCCGACACACAATGGAAAAAGGGATATGGCGGAACCGAGGGCGATTATGCCTATGCTACCATCCCTACCTCCGACGGAGGATACATTACGGTGGGTGAAGCCAATTCCATAGATGGGAATGTAACCGGGCATCATGGGGCGGCCGGTAATTCAGGCGGTAGCAATTCTGATTTGTGGGTGGTTAAAACAGATGTGCTTGGTAACCTGCAATGGGAACAATCTTATGGAGGTACGCAACAGGATTTCGGAACAACTGTTATCCAGACTGCCGATGGAGGATATATCATTGGAGGGGGAGAGGCATCCAACGATGGAGACGTGACAGGTAATCATGGAAGCTATGATGCATGGCTGATTAAGCTGAATGCAACAGGTGTTCTGCAATGGCAGAAAACGTATGGAGGATCTAATACCGATTATATAGGATCCTTGGTTCAGACCAAAGACGGGGGATATATTATAGGGGCTACAACAAATTCAAGCGATGGTGATGTTGTGGGTCACCATGGAACATTAACAACAAGTGATGCCTGGATCCTGAAGACGGATTCCGTTGGAAATCTTCAATGGCAGAAATGTCTTGGAGGAAGCGGTAACGATGGAAAAATAACGCTCAGTTATGTTGGTTTTAATGGACGAGGTGTTTCCGTTTGCCTTACAGCTGATGGTGGTTATGCTGTAGGAACATCGGCTGGTTCCAGTGATGGAGATGTAACCGGTCATCATCCTGGAGGTACATTGGGAACCGATTTCTGGATAGTAAAACTGGATAGTACGGGATCCATTCAATGGGAAAAAACCTATGGAGGATCACAGGATGATCTGGCATATACGCTTTTAAAAACATCCGATAAGGGTTATATCCTGTCAGGACAGTCTACTTCCAGCGATGGAGATGTCACAGGACACCACAGCGGGGCCAACCTGATGGAAGACGGATGGGTAGTAAAGACAGATTCTCTGGGAAACCTTCAATGGGAAAGGTCCTATGGAGGAACCGGATTCGATACTTTTTATGATATGAGTACGACCAGCGACGGAGGATATTTTGTTTCTGGAATGGCGGCTTCTATTAACGGAGATGTCGCAGGAAACGTAGGTATAGGAACTACAAGATGCCTTTGGGTACTAAAAATGGACACAACCGGAACTATTCAATGGCAGGAGTGTCGTAACAATGTCACTTGTCAGATGGCATTCAGTGGTTTTCAGGCTTCCGACGGAGGATATCTCGTTACAGGCAGTTATTCGAGATATGGAGATTATGTTTTTTTGAAACTGGATCCTGTATCTTCTTACCTAATAAAAGGAAACGTATACGAAGACCTCAATCATGATTGCATAAACGATGCAGGTGATGTTGAATTGTATGGACAAACCGTAGAGGCGCAGCCGGGTGGGTATTTTGCAACCACAGACCAGAACGGAAATTATACGCTCTTTGTCGATTCCGGATCTTATACCGTGAGTCAGATAACATCGGCGTATCAAACCAGGAGCTGCCCTGTTTCAGGAACATATGGAGTTACCGTTTCTTCCATCAACCCATATTCCTATGGCAATAATTTCGGAGACACGCTGAACAGACATTGTGCTGATTTGAAAATAAGTGTAGGAACTCCTTTTTTCAGAGCTTGTTTCAGAAATGCATTTGCTGTTCACTATTCGAATTTCGGGGCTGTGATGGCAACCAATGTTACTGTGACCGTCAATTTTGATTCCTTGATTATTCCAATCAGCAGCACTATTCCGTGGACAAAAACAGGAAACAGCTATGTCTTTACCTTCGATACGTTAAAACCGGGACAAGGCGGAGATTTCTATATCATCGATTCTGTTTCCTGTGCATCGGTTGTAGGATTGCAATGCGAATGTGTGAAAGCAACAATCCATTCTTCGGTGGTGGAATGTGACAGCAGTAATAACGCAGCACAGGATTGTCATTTCATCGTAGGCTCCTGCGATCCCAATGGCAAAGAAGTAACTCCCCTGGAATTTCAGAATAAGGGGTATGCAACACAAGGAACAATTTCTCCAACAGATACCCTGGTTTATATGATCCGTTTTCAGAACACCGGCACCTTTGCAGCTACAACAATTATTATCCGTGATACCTTGTCAGGTTATCTGGATCCTTCGAGTGTTGAAAGCGGAGCTTCCAGTTTCCCTTATACGTTCCGGATCTATGGTCAGGGAATACTCGAGTGGACATTTAATGCCATCAGTCTACCGGATAGTACCGTTAATGAAGTGGCGAGTCATGGTTTTGTAAAGTTTACTGTCAGACAAAAACCACATAACCCGCTTGGTACGGTGATAAATAACAATGGCACCATTGTGTTTGATTACAATACCGGAGTATATACCAATACCGCTGTTGCTACGATCCCGCTTATTACGTCAGTTATAAGTACTGCAGAGTATAGCACTCCAAATCTTTGGGCCTATCCTAATCCGGGTAACGGATATGTCACCATTCAATCTTCTGACGAACTGGGTCTGGTGTCGGTCTACAATTCGCTGGGGGAAATTGTATATACCAGGGTTTCTCATGACTTTAAGATACCGATTGATTTAAGCCAGCAGCCAGCCGGTATTTACATAGTGCAAACACAAGGCAAGCATATCCGATTGATAAAGGAGTAATGTGGCTATCGTGTAAAGTGCTTTACAGATAGCTCAGCCACCATTTTTCAGGATGAGCGGACTTGTATCTGCCATACCACCGACAAGGCATGTATAGAAGTAAAACAACGCCGACCCAGATCAGGTAAACGGTCCATAAATGGAAGCGGCCTTCTACCTTCATGAATTTTGACGGATCACTGTTTTCGGTCAGTATGGCAAGTGTATGAATCAGGTATATATGAATGATGTAATAAAACATGGGCACCTTGCCAATGGTAGTTAGTATTTTAGTGAAACGATTTTGAATGCCTTCAAAGAAGTAGAGAAACAAAATGGATGGCCCCAGTATCATCAGGGCAAAAAGAAGCGATACCGGATATTTGGTGCAGTTAATAAAAGACAGCACGGTAAAGAGAGGTTGGCTTTGATGTTCCCAGGGTTGGGGATCTCCATAAACATTCAGAAAACGTAAGACGATAAACAAGGCTATACAGGAAGTTCCTGTCCATAACAGAGCCTTTTTTCTTTTTTCAGGAGCTGTGTCGGAGCCGAATAGCTTACCGAAAGCATAACCCAGACAGATTAATCCGAAGTAGGGGAGGAGTGGATAAAAACAGTTCAGCCTGAACTGTTCGGAAATCTGTATCCTGCCTGGTCCATGAAGCATAATCCATATATCATTCACAAGGGTGCCGTTGGTAAAATGAACGTTATCCCCGAGATTGTGAAAGAAGCTGATTGCAACTCCTACGGCCACAATGGCCAGGTAAGGAAGCTGTACAACCAGGGAAAGAAAAATCATTGCAGCTCCTATGGCCCATATAACCATCAGGACAGGGCCATGAATATTAAAGTCAAAGAACCATCCGAAGGCCACTACGGTAACTTCCAGAAAAATAAGCCATGCCCCTCTTGTAAAGAGAAAACGGGTCAGCTCTTTTCTACTGTGTTTTTGTCCATAGAGATAAGCAGAGAGCCCGGTAAGAAAAATAAATGTAGGAGCGCAGAAGTGGGTTATCCAACGGGTAAGAAATAGTGCGGCGGTGGTAGAATGAAGATCTACCGGGCTATGCAAGGCAGCATCGTAATGAAAGAAATCACGGATATGATCCAGGGCCATGACAATCATAACCAGACCCCTTAAAGCATCAATGGATTGTATACGCGACGGTTTCATTTTAAAACGTGTAAATTCTTTCAAAAATACAATACTATCTTATTCATTAACCAAATCCTTTGCCCAATTTTTAGTGTCGGAGAAAAGAGATTTATCTATAGTCGCGTTTTCCAGTTAACCTTTCCGGTGTTGAGATCGACAGAGAACACAAATCCCTGAATGGTAAAGATCAGCGACTCTTCCAGCACCTTTGGAAAATCGATGGTGGGGTTGTTGGCATATTTACCCGTCTCCATCTTTTTGGAGAAAAAATCGCTTGCCCCCAGCTCGCTCTGCTTTATTTTCCACAGTACTTTATAGTCATGGGATACACAGGTAAGGATGAAATTACTTTTATCGGTTGTTTCATAACTTAAAATCAGAAACCGGTTTAGCTTAGTGACATTAGCCACAAATTCGGCATAAAGAAAATCCCCTTCATTTGTTACCGCTTTCCCTCCTTTATCCACCAGCTGGAACAGTTTATCATCACCATCTTTGTTTTTCAAACTAATAGAATGGATGCTGTCCAGTTGAATAAACTGGGATTCAAATCTCAACTTTTTACCAGTCATATCAGGAGCAGGGCTGGTTGCTTGTGCTTTCATGGAAAAGGGGTCGATATAATAGATCTTCCCGTCTTTTGCGCTGGCCTTTATAGAGTGGGTTTCTTTATCATAGCTGCAATCTTCCACTCCCATGCTGAATTCTTTTAGCTGAACGGGTAATGTTTCGGCATCCAGAGTTGCAACAGGTGCATTCTTACGAACATCGTACAGTACAAATGCCCTGTGGCCGGATTGATAAAGAAGAGTGTCGCCCTGTAGCCGAATAATTTTTGAAAAATCGCCTATTACAGTTCGGCAAATTTTATCCCCTGTTTTCGGATCTAAGAGATAGAGTCTGTTTCCGACCGTTTTACCACCCCCTTTCATGTGCATCCGGAATGTACCTTCTGAAACAAGACAGATCCATTTATTTGAATTGGTGTTGGCAATAAATTTATCGGCATAGCCGAAGCCGTATACAGAGCCTGCCAGAAAAACAAACAAAACAGTACTTCCCGGAACAAGAATCATGACCAATACCCTGAAAACAGAATTAGTTTTTTCGTTTTTAAAGAAAGGAGTGTATAATAATTTTGCCATCAGCAGGACAATGACGGCAAGTGCTGGAAGGGAGATCATCCAGGATGAACATAATGCATCAAAAAGTGTATTCATAGCAGTGGCTTTGGAGTATAAGCAGGATGAAATAAGAGCATGACAAAATGATGTGTAAATGTATTGATATCCGCCGACTTGTCAAGGCCACATGAGAAAGTGTCCCGGTCTGATGATGGGAATAGAGAGGAGATAAGGGTAGCCTGAAGAAGATCAAATATTGCTTCCGAATCGCATATGTTGATTTTAGATTGATGAGTAACCCCCTGGGCTTAGTATATAGAATACAACCCTGGGAAAGCGAAGTTTTCCTTTTTAAGCCATTATAAATTTGTGATAAGCAGATTGAGTAAGTCTGCGTTTGGCAAAAACAATTCCATCGGGTCTGACAAATAATTTAAATCAGAGCCATATAAAATTTGTTGTATTCCAAAATTAGAAAAATAATTGAATAAAACAAATCATTTGATTTGTTCCTAAAGCATGCCCAACTTGCCATAATCTGATGAAGGCATCAGGGAAAGTTTGGTTATTCCAGCACCCAAAATGATCATTTAACCGCATGTTTTAACAATCCGGAGCTCCAATTCCTTTTGTTCACCGAAATTATCCTGCACTTTTTTATTTTTTTTCTATCCTTACTATGCACAAAACAAAGCGGAAATGGCATCTTACAGCTTCTTTACAATTCAATCGTGGAATAGTATCATTTTTTGTGCATTCAAGGATTTGAAGTTTTCACTGAAACAATAGATCAAATCAAAAACAAAAAGTGAACAAACCAGAAATTTCAGAAATACATGATTTCCTGTCGGAGGAGATAAGAGCAACGTTAAGCGAGTGGATTGAATCCCGAAGGTTGGGAGACTTTGTCCGGGAAAATTTTGCTTTTGGCAAACTGGAAGGATTGCGGGCAGTACATTCGAAGATTGAGCAGATAAGAAGTGAGCCGAACGAATGGAGAGCGAAATAAACCGTAGCCAGGTTGCAATACTTACGTTACATTTCTAACTTTGTATTGTACACCAAGAAGCTAATTGATATGGAAACATATGAAACGCTTACAGAAGGCATTAATGCCTTAAAAAAGCAGGGATATACCGAGGATTTTAACCTGAAACAGAATTGTCTGGAAGACAAAGACGGGAAGCACAAGTTGTTTCACGACGAATTTAAAATTGATAAATCGTTTCGCTTTGATGTAAACGAAGATCCCTCTGATCAATCTGTATTATACGCCATTTCATCTGAAAAACGCAAGCTCAAGGGAATCCTGGTGAGCGGTGTTGGTATTTATTCCGACGCCATTACTAATGAAATGCTGGAGAAGCTGAAATAGACTTAGCAGTGTAATTAGCTATAGCGCATATGGATTCGATGTGATGAATCCATTTTTTGTGATACTGCCGGTATAAATAGTATCCTAATATTTTGAATATGCCTTCTCTTTTTTCCCCATTGAAAATAAAAAATATAGAGCTGAAAAATCGAATACTGGTATCGCCTATGTGCCAGTATTCCAGCGAAGATGGGTTTGCCAATGACTGGCATCTTGTTCATCTCGGAAGCAGAGCAGTAGGAGGGGCGGCCTTGATCCTGGCAGAGGCTACTGCAGTTTCACCGGAAGGAAGAATATCACTGGGAGATCTGGGGATTTGGAAGGATGAGCATATCCCTTGTTTGAGAAGAATTGTGGAGTTCATCGAAAAACAAGGAAGCCTGGCCGGTATCCAGTTAGCGCATGCTGGTCGCAAAGCAAGCCACATGGCACCATGGCTGGGTGGTAAAGCACTTACCCCGGATCAGGGTTCCTGGCAAACAGTAGCACCCAGTGCCATCGCTTTTCATGAAGGAGAGCCTCTGCCTGGCGAGCTGAGCAAGGAAGAAATAATAAAAGTAATTGCAGATTTTCAAGGCGCAGCTTTGAGGGCACGAAAAGCTGGATTTAAAGTGATAGAATTACACGGGGCTCATGGTTACCTGATCAATGAGTTTCTTTCTCCATGGAGTAATAAAAGAACTGACGAGTATGGAGGATCATTTGAAAACAGGATACGGCTATTGCTGGAGATCATAGAAAGCGTGCGAAAGGTATGGCCGGAAGATCATCCTTTGTTTCTGCGTATTTCTGCCACTGACTGGAAAGAAGGAGGGTGGACAGAGGCGGATTCTATACATCTTGCACAGCTCCTGAAAACAAAAACAATTGATCTGATGGATTGCTCTTCAGGCGGAAATGCCTCGGGAGTAAAAATCCCCTTACATCCCCTATACCAGGTAGGCTTTGCTGATAGGATAAAAAAGGAAAGCGGAATGCTTACCGGTGCAGTTGGACTTATTACCACCGCTAAAGAAGCAAACAGTATTATAGAAGAAGGAAAAGCGGATGTAGTGCTCATGGCCCGTGAGTTTTTAAGAGATCCCTACTTCCCTTTAAGAGCCGCTCATGAATTGGGTATTGATATTGCCTGGCCTCCTCAATATGAACGGGCAAAAAAGTGATAATCCTATCCAATTCCACATTTGAACAGAATACCCGGATTTCAATGTGAAGCGTTTGACTGCTGCTACCTGAAATATCCTATTTTTGATGCAGGTTTGTCACTCATTAACCCCTGTTTAGTGTTGCTCTTCAAGCGTTATTTTGCTTTCTTTCTTTTTTTGTTGTGTGTTTTCCGCGTGGGGGCACAGCAAACGGTTGTCCGTACCTATTCTCCCAAAGACGGGCTCCCATCTACAGAGTCATATGCCGTTCTTACTGATCATGCCGGTTTTATATGGATCACAACGGATGCGGGTTTGTCACGCTTCAACGGATATTCATTCAAAAATTTCTCCATACGCGAAGGGTTGCCTGAAAGTACAGTCTTTAAACTATACGAAGACCGTAAAAACAGGATGTGGTTCACAACCCTGAACTCCAACCTGGGATATGTATATCGAGATTCTGTTTTTATGCTGCCCGCTCTTACAAAGGATCTGACCATTACAAAAGGTATTTCCGCAGTGGCGTTTATTTCTTCAATCTATGTGGATGAAAATGATACATTGTGGTTGGGGACCTATCAAAACGGACGTTTGATCCGCATTGCCCCTCCTTATAATACATCTAAGCCGGTAGTTGTCCTGAGAGATCAGAATTTTATTCTGCAATTTTCAGATGATCCTCAAAAACACTGTATATATGGTTACGGAAGCTCCGGGAAGGAGAATGAAAAGACCAACTTGCTGGAAATATACCGGAGTCATGGAAAAGAAACAAGAAAGCAAATAAGCATTGATGTTCCGGATAATACATCGGCTAAAAGTTATATTTATTATAAGAACGAAGGTCTTTTCATTACTTCAGGATCTAATGTATTCCTGGAGGATAAGGCAGGGTTGCATGGCTTTTTTAAGACAAAGGATCAGATTATATACGTTTCCGTTGATGCAAACGGTTATCTATGGGTGGCCGGCAGTGCACAAGGTATTTATTGTTTTCCCGACCCGATGCATTCAACCCACTGCAAGCACTATTTCGGCGGAGCGAATATCACAGGCGTAGCACTTGATTTTGAAGGAAGCTATTGGTTCACCTCTTTGGAACGCGGATTATTTTATATGCCAAGGACGGATTTTGTAAAAATAGGACCGGAAGAAGGATTTGCACAAAAAAGGATCAATTCCGTTGCATTAATAAACAAAGATACTATAGCGGCCCAAAGTTATTCGGGCGACTTATATCTTTTAGCCGGAAAATCGGTGAAGGTGGTATCGAATACCGGGAATAATGTTTTTGTCACGCCTTCTTTTCCCGGTAAGTTGTTTTATACTGGCCGATTTCCAGGATATGTAAGCATAAAAGATGCGCATATTCACCTGTTTTCAGAGGAAAACAAAATGCCTTGGTATATCAATCATTATACAACAGATAAAAATGGAAATCTTTTCGGATCACATACCTATTATATCCTGAGGATAAAAAAGGATTTAACTATTTCCAGCATTCTTACGACAAAAGGAAGGATCAATACGTTCCTGATAGATCGTCAAGGTGTATTCTGGATTGGGACAACAAGTGGGTTGATGAGCTGGGACAGTATACAGGGGATTAAATATTGGAGTGAACAAAATCCAATGCTCGCAAGACGTACAGATGCGATAGCAGAAGATGATAATGGAAGATTATGGCTCGCTACAAGAGGTGCAGGACTGTTTATATTCGACAAAAAAAATAGTGTAATAAACATTGATGAGCGGAAAGGGCTACCTTCTGATTTTTGCAGAACATTACTGATCGATTCTTTACACCGGGTATGGGTAGGAACAAACGCTGGTTTATGTAAAGTGGATGAATATAATTTATCGGTTACGAATTATGGATTTTTAAATGAACTTACTTCAGGCGAAATAAATAATATTGTAGAGTCTGATAATAAACTCCTGATTGCTACTTCAGAAGGCGTGTTTTCTTATTCTATTGAACAGCTCAATTCCCTGAGTCAGAATCCGCCGGTATTCATTACCGGGGTTGCAACCCAATACCGGAAAGGTATAGAGGATCATATTACATTACCCTATCTTGAAAACCATGTCAGAATATCCTTTCTGGGTCTTTCTTATTTTGAGTCGGGAAAGATGGATTATTCCTTTAAACTGGATGGTGTGGATCCGGAATGGCGTCATAGCAGAGAGTTGTTTGCAGAGTATTCCAACCTGCAGCCCGGCGATTACCGTTTTATCGTGAAGCCATCGGTGGGCCCCGTTTATGGAATAAACTGCGCAATTTTTCACTTCCGCATTAATCCTCCTTTCTGGAAAACATTTTGGTTTATTTCCCTCATTTCGCTGAGTACAGTATTGAGTGTTATTTTCTTTTTTCGCTTCAGTATCGCAAGGGTAAGAAAAAAGGAACAGGAAAAGACAAAAATAAGAGAAACAATTGCAGGTCTGGAAGCTACAGCCCTGAGGGCGCAGATGAATCCACATTTTATTTTTAATGCCATCAATTCCATTCAGAATTTCATCCTTAGAAATGAGAAAAAGACAGCCCATGATTTTCTCATCAAATTCTCCCGTCTTATCCGGAATGTACTCGAGTTTTCAAAATCTGATTTTATCAGCATCGGCGATGAGGTGCAAACCCTCGATCTGTATATACAGCTGGAAAAACTGAGGGCCTCTGATCGGTTCAGTTATCTCATTGAGGTGGATCCTGAAATTCCTGAACATACCCTGATTCCTTCCATGATTCTGCAGCCATTTATTGAAAATGCAATTCTTCATGGCCTGTTTCCAAAAGAAGATGTTGGCGGAATGCTGCGTGTCATATTCTCTCATCGGCTTCATCAGGTATTATGTACTATTGAAGATAATGGAATCGGTCGCGCAAAAGCAGCAGAAATAAAAAGCAAGAAACAGAATTATCACCGTTCGGTGGGACTTTCTGTTACTGCCGAGCGACTGGATTTATTGCGTAGCGAAAATCATTTTGAGGCATCGAGTAAAACGGAGGACCTTTTTGATGAGAAGGGAAATCCGGCTGGGACACGAATCACGCTTCTTTTTGGAACCCGGGTAGCCCAACCCAAAGGAGCCTACCCCCAGGGCTAAACAAGGTAAGTTAATATGACCTGATGCGGGATTAAAAACATCGTTGTATCTTGCATCCGATTGCTTTGCTGTTTTAAGAAAACAATACATCCGCCATCACCGTTGTTAATTATAATTTGCTATGCCATTTCCTGTTATTATTGTAGATGATGAGTCTCATGGTTCCGAATCGCTCTGTATTTTAATCAGGGAGTATTGTCCTGAGCTTGAAATAAAGGCTGTTGCCGCAAACGTATCGGAAGCTGTTAACTGCATACATCATCATCGTCCCGAAATCGTATTCCTGGATATTGAAATGCCTGACGGCAGCGGGTTTGAAGTAATTGAACGGACAAAGGATCTGGCATATCATGTGGTTTTTACCACCGCGTACGAGCAGTATGCCTTAAAAGCATTGAAAATAAATGCCCTTGATTATCTCCTTAAACCGGTAAGCGCCGATGAGCTGATGGTGGCTGTTAAGAAATTGGCAAAAAAAGAAGCTCCACTGGAGCGACACCTGGAAGAGCTGCTCGATAAACTGAGCAGGCCAGGACGCAAAGGAAAGATCAGCATTCCTTCTCAGGACGGTTTTGTTCTGGTTGAAACAGGTAACATTCTTCGTCTGGAAGCCGATTCCAATTACACCCATGTGTTTACCACTGACAAGAAAAAACTGACTATCTCTAAGACCCTGAAAGAGCTGGAAACACTTTTAGACGGGGACGTGTTTTTCAGAGTACACAGTGCACATGTTGTAAATCTGAATACAGTGGAAAAATATGTGAAGGGCGACGGAGGATATCTTGTACTAATTGATGGTAGCACTATCCCGGTTTCAAGAGCCAATAAAAATGTATTGCTTTCGAAACTGAGTCTGGGATAAAACGCGATTCTGCTTTATTCAAGAAAATCCATATCCTCTTTTGAGAGGCGAAGCTCCCCGGCCTTTATGTTTTCTTCAAAATGTTTTAAGGAGGAGGTTCCTGGTATGGGAAGTATCCATGGAGAGCGGTGCAAAAGCCAGGCTATATGAACCTGTGCCGGAGTAGCATGGTGTTTTTTGGCGATAACCTCTACACGTTTGTCTTTTTTAGGCATAGAGTTCAGAAGAGAGAAATAAGGAATAAGGACAATCTCATTCTTTATGCATAGCTCCAATACTTCCTCACCACCGCGGCTTTCGCCATATTGCATTTTAAGGGTTGTTCGTTGCCCGTGACCATACATATTCTCTACCGTTGCAATAGCCCCTATTTTCATAGCCGTTTGTAGCTCATCCACATTCACATTGCTCACGCCTACATGAAGTATTTTTCCTTCTTTTTGCAAACAGAACACGGCATCCAGACTTTCTGAAAAAGGAACGGCTGTATGTGGCATCACCCTGAAATGAACCAAGGGTAGTTGCTCCAGTTTAAGGGTACGGAGATTTTTATCGACACTGCTTTTTAAATTTTCAGGGGTGTTATAAGGAATCCAGCTCTTGTCAGGTTTACGGGCTCCACCTATCTTGGTGCAGATAATGAGATCGGCAGGATACGGGTAAAGTGCTTCTGCAATAAGGCGGTTTGTTACATCGTCTCCATAATAATCGGCGGTATCCAGAAACTGAATGCCGTTTTTCGCACATTGCTTCAATATCTCCAATGCTTCCTTACGGTTGGGTGGTTCGCCGTAAATGCCTTCTCCGGTAAGACGCATGGTTCCATAACCTAAACGATGAACAGATAAGGGGTGACTGCTTTTTCCGGCGATTGTTATTTTCTTGGAAGGGCTCATAGAAGAGGATATTTAAGAAGATTCAACAGGTAAAAGTAGTCAGATATTTTCTAAACAAAAACAGAGGCCAAAGCCTCTGTTTTAATGCTAATACCCCCTGAGGGTAATTACTTTTACCTGGATTAACCGAAATTAACCGTTAGTAGTTCCGTTTGTTGCGTCTCCACCGGCAAGGTTTCCTGTATTGGATTTAGAAGCGTTGTAGTTGATGGAACCACCTGCAACTTTGTTCATTTTAGAGGCATCCATAGCTTCGAACTTAGAAATTTTTGCAACTACTTTTTTTGATTTTTTCATGGTATCGTTTTTAAATGGCCTACTCTTTATGCAGTTTTCGGCTACCCTGTAATTGTATATAAAGAAATGCGGATTAACGGAAATTAACCGTTCGTAGTTCCATTTGTTGCATCTCCACCGGCGAGGTTTCCGGTATTGGATTTAGCGGCGTTATAGTTGATGGCACCACCTGCAATTTTTGTCATTTTAGAAGCATCCATAGCTTCGAATTTGGAAAACTTTGCAATTGTTTTTTTTGATTTTTTCATGATATTGGTTTTTATTCGCCTACTCTTTCAAACAGTTTTCGGCTACCCTGCAGGGATGTTGGTTTTAATTATGGAGCCAAATGTATTCGTGGACTATGTGTGATACAAGCACCAATGATTAAACCCGGCGATTGAGTTAGTAAACCCCCTCTTTTCCTGAGTGAAAAGACAGGATAAGGCAAATAAATTGTGTTACGAGTGATTAAGGGGTCATCCGGGGCGAAATATCATATAGCATCCAGAAGAGGGGGAGACAGGAAGCCCTCCAATTTACCTGGGTTGGTAATCCGTTCGGATAATTTTAAATACAACCCTTCGGTTCTGCCGGTCAAGGTGCTCCTTATCGGCAGGTGTTTTACATCCGTTAATTTCTTTATCCTGTATTATCGGTTTCGCAGCTCTGTGGTCTTTGAGGAGAATCCTAAAATAATTTTTTAGAAGCAAGTACTGTTTAATTGAAAATTAGGTTTTAAATAGGGCTTACCCTACTTTAGCAGCAATCAATCTGTAACCACCTTTACTACATCCATCTATGGACAAAGAAGACTTTATTGAGAAATTAAAGAAAATGAATCCGGAGAAAGGTGCAGCCATGCAGGAAGAGCTGGCGGAAAAACTGGAAAGAGCCAAAGCGAATGGAAAAAAAGTAGCGCGAAGAGTGGGACTATTTTTGCTTATCCTGTTCGGGACGATAGGATATATTATTGTTCATTTCGGGTATAGCTCCCGGTTTGAAGGTATGGTGTATGTAACTGACGATGGAGGGAAATCGAAAATATGGATACATACTATTAAATATTTCAGGGTCCGGCACAAAAGCGGAGGCTCGTCGTATTCAACCTACGCATGGCAAAAAAATAGCCTCCACATTCTGGATCCTTCCACATCAGCTGAGTTGCAGGAGATTGAACTGCCTGCATCTTTGTTTCCTTATTCCCATCTTTCCATGGTAACACATGGTAAAGAAGTATGGTTTATAAAACCATACGACAGCGGTAATCATACCGATGCCCCGGCAGCAGCACTGATAAAGCTGAATGCCTCCACAGGTGCCATCATTTCCCAGACCGATGATTTCGTTCGGGATCACCTTCCGCTTCAGGCTGGAATCAAAGATTTGCGCTATGACGAAGAAAGAAGAGAGATCAATATAGAAACGAAAGACGGCCTGGCATATGTTTATTCAATGACAACAGACAGTCTTGTGAAAGAGTCAGGCCGGTTCTCGCCTTTGTTTAGTATTCATGGAGTATTTTTTTTGTTGCTCTCCGATCCTTCAGCAGGTGGACGTCACCGGCAGTTGCTGAATATCGTACGTTCCAAGAAACATGCTGAGGTCTGGACTGACCAGGCTATTATCCAACATAGAGGTCCGGATACAAGAGATTCCGTCTGTTATATGGAAAAGGCCGGAGATAACGCCTATATGGAAGGAAGAATTCTGGCCCAGGATGGAAAGCATGCTTTAATTCTGCATCGTACTGAAATAGGAGATAATGGTGAAGTGATGATAAGCTGTATGGATGATCAGGGTAAGAAGTTATGGACACTTACAAAAGATCAGGTACCTGTTTTGGCAACGCTGAACAGAAAAGGGAAAGAAAGCTTTTTCTCGTATGCAGGCCAAATCAGTAACAATACAAGGGCTCAAGTACAAGGCGATACATTTATTATAGCGCTTGATCTTACCGGAGCCATTGGCGTTGATATAAAAACCGGAGCAGTTAAATGGGTGTTTAATAACCCTTATGACTCGAGAAGCTAAAGCAAAATAAAAGGGGGCCACCGCCCCCTTTTTTATTTAATAAGATTACAGATTCCGGAGTACGAATGTTGCTTCCCTGAAAAGTCCTGGAGATCTACCTTCCATACATACGTATCAATCTGTGCTATATTGGCCCCTGAATTAGCCCGTCCATCCCACCCCTGGCCCCATTGACTAGTTTCAAACATCAGATTACCCCAGCGATCAAACAAAAGCAGGTGATAGTGATTCGGATCAATACCAACGCCTTGGGGCATCCACACATCATTTCTGCCATCTCCGTTTGGGGTAAACGTATTAGGCGCATAAAAGGTGAAAATAGGTATAACACATACCGGACCCTTTGCGGTATCCTTGCAACCATAGCTGTTGTTAACCACGAGTATTACTTCATAGCAACCGGTATCAGGATAGGTATATTGAGGGTTCTGAAGATTTGATGTAGCCCCCGCCAGATCGCCAAAACTCCAGCTCCATCCCGTAGCACCTGTTGAGAGATCGAAGAAACTGATTTGGGGATTCAGGATATCGGCCGGTTTAGGCGAGAATGTAAAATCTGCTTGTGGGAAAGGATACACATGAATATAGTTGAGTATCGATGCGCTGGCTTTACATCCTGCCGTATCCGTCATGCTTACCCCAACGGAATAATTGCCGGGTGCTCTATAACAATGATTGACAGGACTGCAGCCGGTGCCGGTTGTCCCGTCTCCGAAGCTCCAGATGGCATTGGCACAACCGGGATGGGCAGCCTGTGTAAAGGTGACACATAACGGTACGCATCCTGCAGTATCATTGGCTGTAAATGCTGTAACCGGCATTGGGTTTACAGTAACAAGAACAGTTGCTGAGTCGGGTGTAGTGCCGCAGTTGTCGCTTACAATAACCGTGTACGTTGTGGTAACCGATGGGGATGCAATAGGGTTCTGGATTGTACTATTGTTTAATCCGGTAGGTGGTATCCAGTTATAACTGTAATTACCGTTTCCACCGCTTGGAGTGCAATGAAGTGGCCCCGAACCTCCGGTACAGAAAACGAGTGGAGGTCCTGTAAGCACTTCCAGAGGCGGCTGAACAGAGATCAGAACTGTTTGAGGTGGAGAAACACAACCTTTGCTATCTGTTGCAATAACCGTATAAGTTGTATTAATTAATGGACATACAGGTGGTGTTACACTTAAGGTACCCAGCGTCCAGATATAAGTATACCCTGGCGTTCCTCCGGCCCCTGTGGCATTAAGAGCTGTGCACTGACCCTGACATAATGTTAATGGCCCCATAGGAGATACTGTTACCGGTGTAGGCTGACGAATGGCTACGGTAATTTCGGCAGCACAACCTTTTGCATCGGTAATGGTAACAGTATATAAACCGGCACTCAGATTTTTTGCTGTGTCAAGAGTGCCTCCGGTGGGAGACCAGGAGTACGTATAAGGTGCAGTGCCGCCGATGGTGGTGGCAACGGCGTATCCATCTCTGCCCCCAAAACAGGTTACGTTGGCCGAAACAGGTATACTTACCGCCACTGCACCGGTATTAGTCACACGCATGGTATCCATCGATGAACAGCCGGAAGAGTCCTTGACAAAGACCGTGTATAGCCCTGCTGCAAGATTACTGTATCCAGGTTTGACAGAGCCGGGTCCGGGCGACCAGGAATATAAATATGCCGGAGTGCCTCCGCTAACAGATACGGAATCATAACCATTACTTTTGTTACAACTGGATGGTGTTGTATACATGGTGAGCAGCATAGCAGGTGGCTGTAAGATTTTTATGCTGTCACTGTTCTGACATCCATTAGCATCTTTCAAGCTGATGGTATAAGTACCGGAACAAATATTTTTACAACGTACCGAATCACATCCTGTGCTCCAGGAGTACGTATATGGAAATGTTCCTCCTGATGCAATACAGGAAACCTGGCCTGTACATTGATTAAAACAATGTGGATTGATACCTGCAGTAGTAATCAATAGTGGAGACGGTTGTTTAACAGTATCAATCGAGCTGGTGAGACAACCTGCCGAATCGGTAGCGTTAACAGTATAAACGCCGGCCGTCAACCCTGTTGCTGTTGCCGCTGTTCCACCGGATGGAAGCCAGGAATAAGTATAGGGGATATGACCTCCTGTAACCGCAACGGTGGCTGATCCGTTATTTCCTCCGGCACAGAGCACGTTTACGGAAGCTGTAATGGAAGAAGCAATGCCGCTGGTACTATGCACAACCACCGGTGACGATTGCGTACATCCGCTGGAATCTTTAACGGTTATAAGGTATGTGCCAGGAGCAAGCGAAGAGGCTGTAGCTGCGGTTCCTCCTGATGGTGACCAGGAGTAGGTATAATTTCCTTTGCCTCCTGTTGCGGTTACGCTGGCTGTACCAGTGGGCCCGGCACAACCCGATGGAGTGGTAGAGGTAGTGAGTACAATCAAAGGTGGTTGTGTAATCACCACGGTATCAGAGGCAGTGCATCCCGAAGAATCTTTAACGGTAATGGTGTATACGCCGGCTATAAGCCCGGTGGCGGTTGGTGTCGTGCCTCCGGAGGGAGTCCATGTGTAAGTAAGCGGGGCTGTGCCTCCGTTCAGATTGGCAGTTGCGCTTCCATCAGAACCGGAATAGCAGGTCACATTTTTTTGTGCTGTAATGGTCAGTATTCCTCCTGCCGAATTTTTGACTACACCAGTTGCAGTGCCCGCACACCCTCCCGCATCTTTTACGGATACTGTATATGTACCGGCCGGTAAGTTGGATAAAGAAGATGTTGTCTGAAACGGAATGGTACTCCAGCTGTATGTATAGGGGGCGCTTCCACCGTTAACGGTGACAGTTGCGGATCCATTAGCCTTGCCACAGGTTGTGGGCAGGGAAGAAACGGAAGCTGTAAGATTACCTGAATTAAATATGGTGACCGTATCGGTTACGCTGGCGCAGGATGTTTGCGTAGTGACACTTACCGTATACAAACCGGGTGCAAGCCCTGTTGCTGTTTGTGTTGTTTGACCGGAAGGATTCCAGGAATAAGCATAAGGAGCAACGCAAAAAGAAGGATTGGCGGTTGCTGAACCATTATTGCCTCCACAGGAAGCATTCACATGTGTTATATTGATGAGGCTGGGACATGTTTTGGCTGTGAACTGGGCTACAAAGCCGTCATTAGCCGAGGTGGCTCCGCAGGCGGAAACGAGACCATTGTTTAACGTTACGTCATAAACGATACCTCCTGCAGGTACAGCATACGATCCAAGAGAATTCAGATTGGCGTCATAGATATAAACGTTACCTGTTGAACCGGCATATACATAACCACAGGCTAAGTCTACGGCAACACCTGAACTCACATTTCCGTCCGTTGCATTGCCCATTCCTCCTCCATTACTGGAACTGCCATTGCTGCCTCCGGTTATGGTTACACGTTTTATCAGCTGACCGGTTAAGAGATCCCGCTGATCAAGACTGTAACCATCCGATGTATACAGATAACCGCATCCGGCAGCAATGCCATTTGTGCCGATGGCGCTGGGGCCTGATTTGGATGTATAGTCACGAAATTTATAATCCAGATGCTGGGCATAATTAAGTGTAACAGTGGCTCCGGTAATTTTGCAACACAACAGGTTGTTATACGGACCGCTGCTGGCCCCGCCTCCGGAAGAGCTGTCGGCAGATAGTGCATAGTAAAAACCGTTAGGCGCTACACATCCTGCATATACTTCTCCTTTGGTTGTATTGGCATATTGCTGTCCCACATTTCCGTTGGTGGGTGTCATGATTGTTACTTGTGATGTATTACCGGCACCCATTCCGCAGCCGGCCTGGATAAGGGTGGAGTAGTTACAGGAATAAGCCAGGTTCCAGGTTTCTGCAATATTATTACTCGCATAGGTATTATAAAAATAAGTTTGTGTTCCACCCGTATTGATACATACCATGGCATACTGATTACCGGTGCTGTTGGAGTAGGTATAAGGGGAGGCAACGTAACTGTTGCCAGCCGGATCTACCGCCAAATTGGATTGAAAACTGGTGGCAGTATATTGATTAAAAGTGTAGGTCCAAACCAAAGCTCCTGTTGTGCTGTATTTCTGGAGATAGGTGAGTTTGCTGAAACTGAAAATATTCTGCATACCATAGATATATGTATTGTTGGCTGCATCCATACCGATATCAGCCGGAACAAAACTTCCGGTAGTAGGAGAGGTAAGCCAGGGGTCGATGAGTAATCCGTTGCGAGACTTGCCGTTTTCTATGTTAAACCCGATTTCGTTGGTCCCTCGTTTTTCAAAAGAAGAGATGACAGTATGGCCATTCAAATCGGTTGTAACAGGACTATGATCTGTAAATTTTCCCAATGCTGTCAGGAGCTGAATATTTCCACTGTCATCTATACTTATATTCTGCAGCCCCTGGTATTTCATGCGAAATAAAGCAGCATCAGTACCCGGCTTGATATGCAGAGCATATTTGATACCTCCCTGGGGATGAAATCCAATTTCAAGATCAATGCCCGGATAGAGATTGTGATATATCAATCGTTTATAACCCGGAATATGATTCAGTGCACGATCCGGATGAGCTGCTTCAGAAGAGCAAAAATAGAAGGGACATGTTTCCAAGGCTTCTATCACAGGATGAGCATTAGCTCCCGGCCAGGAAATCAAAAAGGAGTGTTGAATTACTTTACTTGTTTCATCATGCTTTTCTTCCCGCTCTCTTTCCGTTTCTTTCTGATCCTTGTTTTTATCGGCATCTTCATATTCCGTTACATTGTACACCAATCCCTTTTCTGTCAGCAACAGAGTAATGCCGGAAAGATTGCAGGCATAGACAACAGACCAGTTGTTGATTGGATTGATGTATTGTCCTTCATTTTTTTCAAAAGCTTTGAGGTTTCCCGGAAAGGTGGCGGTGTTGCCTGTCCAGTTTGGAGGGTATTGAGCACAAATATTGTTAGCGAATAGAAATAAGGCAATAACGGATAAAAAGCCAGGACAATGTCGCAGCCTGATTGCCCGAAATAAATGGGGAGAGGTAGGAAGTCTTTTCATCGTTTTATAAATGAAATGGTATAATTATTTTCATTCAACAATTTTTATCAGATGAGCGAGTTTCTTTCAGTCTGAAAGAGCGGATACGTCTATAACTGCAATTAAATATACCTTCCGGAGGGTTTTGATTAAAACCATATTGGGCTTGCGTTTAACAACTCCAAATAGGCTGCGCTTAACCTTATTAATCGTAAGTGGTTGGTTGGCAACAATCTAGGCGATGTATTAAAGGAAGATTATGATAGGGCTAAGCACCTGTTAAGGATACAAAGAGGGGATCTTTGGGCTGCCTATCAGATCTTTATTTTGACTTTATTGAGCATACGTTCCAGCAACCTTTTCTTTTCGGTTACAATTTCGGCCGTACCAGTCATTTGCTGACGGAAATCGAGTGTCTTGTTATAACTTGATTTCATACCATGGGGGAATATAATGCGAACGGCATATAAAGAGTCTTTGGGTAATAGTGAAACGGATTCGATTTGTCCCATCAACATTCCATATTCTTCAAAAGGGTAATTGGCCAGTTTAATATTTACACGTTGTCCTTCTTTTACTTTGGCCGATCCGTATGCCATCAGATTAATTCTTCCAATTACGCTTCCAGTTTTTTCAGGGGTAATGATCATCATTACATCGCCTTGTTTTACCGGCATATTAACGGCCCAGTAGTTAAATAAATTAACGGTGCCCGGTATCGGTGAGATGATAACGTCCCAGGTCTTGATAGCAGCCTGCAACTGTTCAAGAGCCTTATCCAGGGCACTGGTGTATCTGGCTTCATCGGTCTGGTATTGCAGTTGAAGTTCGGTTACTGATTTATTCAGTTCGTTTACCTGTACCTGTGTCTGAGCAAGGGTGGAGTTGGCGCCTTCCCAGGCATATTTTTTTTGCAGGAGATTGCTTCGGGAAGTATTGTATTCCATTTTTGGTATTACACCGTTGGCATAGAGCTGGGAGTCGCTCTGACATTTTACAACCGAAAGCTGATACTCTTCTGTAAGCGTATGAAATTGCTGAAGAATACGGCTGTATAAAATCTGTTGCGATCCTTCCTGTTGCTGAATAGCTTTTATTTTATGATCATACAGCGCAATATTTTTGAAAGCAGAATAGTCTTCCTTCGCTTGTTTGAAAGCAGCATAGGCTGCTTCAATTTCTCCCAGCTGATAGGCCGGCAATTCTTTATGAAGATAGGACGTATCCTTTATTAATGTTTTAAGAAGCTGAACCTGATCATAGTCGGCCGGGTTTTCAATCAGTGCAAGCACTGAATTCGAATCCACTTTCTGTTTGTCTTTTACAAAGAGGGATTTAAGTTTTCCCGAAGATTCAGCCACGAGGCTCAGAGGTGGGTGCTCACTGGTTATAATAATATTCGTGTTGATCACATCCGGATATTGTATAAACCACGAAATGCCAATAAGGAGTATGATGAAAGCAAAGAACATAGAAATTCCCCAACGCATCATCCATCCCGGAGTGCGTTCCATGATATCCTGAATCTCTTCAGAGCGGGGACCTATATATTCTGTTTCCGGCATTAGTTTCCGAGTTCGAGTTGATTTTTTACAAGATTGTAATAGCTACCCTTGCTTTGTGTAAGTCCTGCATGAGTGCCGAATTCAACAACCCGGCCCTGATCCATCACAATAATCTGATCTGCATTTCGCACCGTGCTTAAGCGGTGTGCTACCACTACTACCGTACGCCCCTTGAAAAAATCATCCATTTTTTGCATAATCGCTTTTTCATTGTTCGCATCCAGGGCATTGGTAGCTTCATCAAAAAAGAGATAGTCCGGATTTTTGTAAACACTTCGAGCTATAAGCAAACGTTGTTTCTGACCCTGGCTCAGCCCTTGTCCGTCAGCGCCAATCTTTGTATTGAGGCCCAGCGGAAGTGTTTCGATAAAATTCCGGATATGTGCCGTATCGATGGCTTTATTTAATCGTGCGGAATCAATTTTCTCGACTCCCAGGGCGATATTTTTTGCAATGGTATCGGAAAAAATAAATCCGTCCTGCATCACCACTCCGCATTTATCCCTCCACAACTTATTGCTGATATGATCAAGGGGATAGGATCCTACCTTCACATCACCTTTTACCGGACGATAGAAATTGAGCATCAGCTTAAGGATCGTTGTTTTTCCGCTACCACTCATTCCAACAATGGCTGTTATCTTTCCTTGTGGAATCTGCAAACTCACATCCTGCAATACATATTCATGCTGCATCCCCGGATAATGAAAAGAAACATTCTGTAAATAAATACTCTTATCGGTGCCCAGCTCTTGTATGCGCTCTTCCAGCAGACCTTCCTCATCTTTTTTCTCATGTATTTCGGCCAGTCGTTCCAGACTTAGTTTCGCATCCTGAGCACTGTGTACAAAACCTATCATCTGCTCCAGAGGGCTGTTCAGCTGTCCGATGATATATTGAATGGAAAGCATCATACCAAGACTAATCTCTCCTTTTATTACCGCCTCAGCGGCGAGAAAGGTAATGATGATGTTTTTGAGCTCATTAATAAAGAAGGACCCTGCCTGCTGATACTGGTTTAGTTTCAGTCCGCTAATACTGATCTTGTATAATTTGGCCTGGATACGTTCCCATTTCCATCTTTTTTCCTGTTCGCAGTTATGCAGTTTTATTTCCTGCATTCCCTGGATAAGCTGTATCAGGCTGTCCTGGTTTTCGCGCATCCGGTTAAACCGTTTGTAATCAAGGTCGCCTCTTCGCTTTAAGAATATCGAAATCCATACCGTGTATATAATGCTTCCGATCAGGAATACCGTGAATATTTTAAGATTATAAATCGCAAGAATAGCGCTGAATACAATGAGATTAAAAATAGAAAAGAGAACATTCAGCGTTGCCGAAGTCAGGAATTGTTCTATCCGGTAATGATCGTTGATCCGTTGCAGCAGATCGCCTATCATCTTGGTATCGAAATAGGAGATAGGCAGCTTCATGAGCTTGATCAGGAAGTCGGAAATAAGGTTGATGTTAACCCGGGAGCTGATATGAAGCAGAATCCAGTTCCTTACAAAATCAACCGTAGTACGGCTGAAAAAAAGCATCAGCTGAGCTGCCAGGATGACATAAATGAAATCAAGATCCCGGTGATTGATTCCGAAGTCCACCATCGACTGGGTAAGAAATGGGAGAATCAATAAGAGCATGCTACCGATGAGCATGCCTATAAATAACTGCAGAATCAGTTTTTTAAAAGGCGCCAGGTATTGAAACAGAAAGAGAAAACCTTTTTTTGTGGTTTCCTTCTGATCTTCCTGCAGATCTATCTCATAGAATAGAGGTGTGGTTTCAATGAGAAGTAATACCCCGTTTTCGCTTTGTGGCGATTCCGGTTCAAAAGGGGGTGTCTGGTCAATATTGTTTCCATGCTCATCGGTAACCAATTCCTGTTCGGGCCGTGCTTTCAGATGGCTGAGCCAGTATTTTTTAAACTCTTCGTGTGAGTATTTGATCAATCCGTGACCGGGGTCGGCCACATATACTTTAGAGCGGGTAATCTTATATACAACGATAAAGTGATTCTGATTCCAGTGAGCAATACAGGGCAGGGGTACTTCCTTGACAAGGCGGTCAAATTCAATACTTACTCCCATGGTATGGAAGCCTATTTTTTCTGCCGCTTCACTGATACCTTTAAGCGAAACACCGGAGTGTGACAACCCGCACAGCTCCCTCAGAAAAGAAAGCGGATAGTCCCGTCCATAATATCTTGTAATCATTTTCAGACAAGAAGGACCACAATCCATAGCATCATGCTGGCGCTGGAATTTCAATCAAAAAAGAATATTAGTATTGCGTTACACATATATTATTGCGCATAAAGGTAGAAAATATGGGGATTTGATTATGCTGCCCTTGGAGGATTGATGTGAGGGCTTCCGATACAAAGGAGACAGTCCCTGAATTAATGGTTACAGGGCGCGAATAGATAGATTCTATTTAGGAGTGGCTGTAGAATCCTTCTTCACCTCTTTCTGTCCGGGTTTTTTAACAGGCTTTTTGGTGTCTTTTTTGGCGGGTTTCACATCTGGTTTTTTATCATTCTTCTTTTCTTCTTTTTTATCATCTTTTTTCTCTTCCTTCTTATCAGCAGGCTCTTCCTGGGTAAATTTCTTTACGTTGATCTTTCTTTTCCGTTCCACAATATAGAAAGGAGTGTAAATGTTTTCCACGCCCTGTTTGAGCACAACCGGGTAGTTGTTCTGTGTAAGGTTAAATGCATCATCCAGAATTTTCTCATCCATGGTAAGGGTGTACTTTCCAAGAGGTACGTAGATTACAAAGCTGCCATGTTTGTCCGTTACCGCCTGGAACGGTTTTCCGAATGAATCAACGGCTGTAATCTTGATACGGGAGAGATCAAGCGTTACATCCTCGCTGAATTTTTCCCGCTCCAGCATCACATCACCAAAGATTTTAACACCGCGTATGAATGGGAGATAGACGGTTTTGTTTTCAGCTGCAATACTATCGTCAAGCAGCGGGAACCATCCCTGCAAATCACTCAGTGAAGCCGCATGTTCGGAATAGTACCCGGCAGGTACATTCACAAGACGAGCAAGCCCTTTGGAGTCGGTCATGATTTCATGATCACCAATGCGGATAACTATATTTTCGAGCGGAATCTCATCTTTATCCATGATCCTGTTTCCGTTCAAATCCATAAATGCAACAAACGTCATGGTATAATTTATTTTCTTACGCAGGCGTTTGGGCACAGGGATACCGAAATCCTTTTTAACTCCGAACCCAAGCTGGAATCCCTGAGAAATAACGGGAGCTGTATTAAGCTCGGTAGGTGCTACAGCTCCGGTGTTATAGAAACCGTTTCTGTTGATATTGCTCGAGTTGAAGTTGTAACCGGCATTGATCTTGAACCGCCAGCCACTGAACGAATAATAATATAATTCGGGGAAGAATCCGAAGCTATTGCTTGAGTTTACATTCTGATAGGAATAGTTAAAGCTTGTTTGCAATACAAAACGGGGATCGGCAAAAAGGTATTGATGTTGTAAAGACAAATACAGGATCTGAGGATAAGCCCCTTGCGTAAACAGGTTATTGACCGAATAAATGGATTGATATCCGTAATTATACCGGACGTTGGCAGATAAAGTATGGTATTGGAGTAAGGTATAAATGGAGGCGGAAAAGAATTCAGGGATATTCGGATAATCCTGCAGCCAGTTATAGCCAGCCTGGGTATTAAATGAAAAACGAACATTGTTGTCAATCTTAAAGGTATTGTAGTCGAATGATAGTCCTCTGTAGTGCAGACGGATATTATTGAAGTTGGTAAAATTGTAGAAGATACCGGGCATCACTCTTCCCTTATCGTTATTAACAGCATAATAAAGGAAGTTGGAGAAACTCTTATTGGTAAGGAATTGGTTTCCGGCTGGATTGTAAATGAGGGCTTCGTAAGAAGCATAATTGTTTTGTAAACTAAGGGATCTTTTCTTGCCAAGATCATAATTGGTGCGATGCAGGATATTGAAGTGGTCGGAATTCGTGTTGAAGTAGGAGCGGGAGTTATAATCTATACGCAAAGTAGGCATCAGCTTACGATCCATGAACAATCCGGTGTAATCAAAGCCCAGCAAATAACCAAGCTGAGGGCTGGAGTTGGGAGTAAGCGTATAAACATTCTGGGTGCCGGTGGCAGTAATACCAAACTGGTGTACTCTCCTGATTCCGAAATTATAACGACCACCTATAAAATTAGTATTGGTTCCTATAATACGGTCTTCGATTCTTCCAAACGAAGCCATCAGCATCTGACTGGCAGGAAGAAGAATTTTGTAATTAAGGCCGTATGATGTACGATAATTATTCAGTATCCCGGGGCTTTCTGTAAAGAAGGCGCCAATGGTCTGTGTTTTTGTCAGTCTGTATTCACCGGTAATACCACGGCCACTGGTAGGGATACCTACATTGTTGGCAGAGGTCACATTTCCGATTTGAATATTTCCCCAGTAGTGATAATAACCCAAAAAGAAAGAGCTGTTATTGAAAAGTGTAGGAGTATAGCTGTAACTCATGTAGTTCATCTGCCCATAGTAAACAAGGTTGGCTCCGTTGGCGAGCAGGGTATTGCCCCGTAAAACGAGATTCATAATAGGCTGAACCCCGAGGATATTGTACATGTTGGCTTCTACCGTAAGCGGGATTACATAACTATCATAAGGACTTACTTTCTTTTCACTGTTGAGTTTGATAAAATCCACCTTTTTATTATTCGTAAAGCTGGTGGCGCTGTTTAGTTTTGGATCCTGGCTGCGGAAGAAGAGCGAATATCGTTTAGCTTCAAACTTTTTGGCTGGGTTATGTGTCTCAAGATCCACGCGACGGAAATTCCGCTTTCCTTCATAATAGCTGAATCTGAATTTGAGGGTAGTATCCCGGAGCGACCCCAAACTGAGGTTAAAGTATCTGTTTTTCAGAATCCGCCCTGTCGTATCACTGAGGATACTGTTTTTGCCTATCTCATGAAATGTAAGCAGGATATCCTGCACTTCATTTCCGGAATTGAATACGTTGAGGGAAAAAGGAACAGAGTTTTCTCCATTCAGAAAATACAATTTTTCAGTGGGTGATACATTCAGTTCCCAATGGATTTCTTTTTTTGTACCTACCAGGAAGGAGGCACTGGTACGTTGCCGGCCAGATTCATCGTGGAGCACCGCGGTAAGATAATACTGAGCATTCCCTTTTTTATCTCCCGGAATAATACGGATAGGAATGTAAAGGGTGTCTTTGGCTGATGTTGTATATTGTCTGTCTTTAGTTCCCACCACCTTCCATTTGGCGGGGGTGGAAATACTGATGGTGAAGGTGTATGGCTCACCGGGAGCTACCTTCAATACATTCGAAACAATTTCGCCTTCCGAGAGTGTTATTTCAGGGTAGAGAAAAGTGACGGGGGTAACAGAAGAGGCATTTTGCGCATATACGCATGCAGGCAGCAGGAATAGCAGCAGCATACAGCTCCGTATAAAACATATGTATCGTGTAGCCTTCCTCTTCATATCATTGTTCTACCAAACAGAATTTAAGTGCGATCTGATAATTGCCAGGAGTGACATTGAGACCTGGTTTTATTCGGTAGTCAATTGTAAAGCTGTACTCGTTATAATGGGAGAGATAATCTCCGGCTCCGTTTACATTGGTAGTGCAGGAACCTGCAGGTGTGAGGACAAGACCGTTGATGATATCCAGAAAGGCGCCATTAACCGGTGCAAAATTCTGGTATATGCTGCTCATGATCGGAGTGTTGCATCCGTTATATACTTTAAATTCGAGAAGATTCAGTTTAGGTTTTGGTGCTACAACAGCGCCATAGGTATTAAGCGTTTCCCATTCAGCGGCAGGGGTACCGGAACCGGGGTTATTATCTATATAAACACGTAATGTCCATTTACAGGCTGCATTATTGGCAAGGACTTTAAGACGAAGAATGGTAGAGCCGCTGATGGTGATACCGGTATTTATTTTATCGAAGGTGTCGAAAACAAAATCCACATTGGTGGGTGAGGACAGGGTTAATCCGCTTGCCGGAATGGCCTGGCAATTGACAGTAACAGGTGGCCCGCACTGGGAGTAGACAGATGGGGAAACTAAAAACAGGAATACAGCAGACAGTATTATGACAACCGGATTAAAGATGCTGTTTGCTTTGTTCATGCGTGACAGAAATTGATAAGAAATTCAAAAAACTCCGGGCGGATTAGGAGCCCGGAGTTTTTATTTCAACGGATAAAGACTAGCTCGATACTATTGATTTTCAAGCAGTACATATTTTACGTTCATGGTATAAACACCTGGCTGAGCGTATGTACCGGCCAAAAGCGCTTTAGAAACAGCAGCATTGGTACCGGCAGCAGGGAACACAGCAGGAAGACCTGGCAGGATACGGTAGTCGATAGCATAGTAATAAATGCTGCTCAACAGTGCACCTTGTGTCAGATAAGATCCACCCGCTGCGAAATTAGCAGCACCGGCCTGACCCTGAATATATTTTTCAGTGATGGGAGGCGCTACATAAGGAGTAGCAGATGCATAGATAGAGTTCTGACCTACAGCCAGTGCAGAAGCCGGGGCAAACGCAGTGGAATAGTCAGGATAAGAACCTGTGCTGGGTGTTGCATCTGCAATGCTCTGGTGAAGTTCCAGGGCTTCGATAGGAAGCAAACGAACCGCATTCGGGTCAGTACCGGCACCGTATACCATCTGGTTATCCCAGGTAACACCGGCATTGGACGAACCTACTGCATACAGATCCCAACTTACGGTAGAGCTCACAGTAAGGATTGTGGCACCGTATTTGGTAATACCACCATAGTAATCGGCGATATCATCAAAAGAGAAGTTAATCTGATCAGACGTATTCATATTAAGCTGAAGGATCGGTTGCAGATCCATCGTAATGGTTACGTTCTTTTCATCTTCCAGCTGTGCAAAGGCACCTACTGACAAGAGCAGAACCGCGGAGACTGATAGAATTACTTTTTTCATGTTATATGATTTGTTTTTGGATTGATTACAATTCAAAATGATCCTGCTACGCCGGATCGGGCGATGTCTGTTTCCGGCCTGCCGGAAAACGGACTTATATTCTCGCGTCATGACTTCCTATAGTCCCTCCTTCTTTTAAGGTTAATATTTTCAATAGTCTTGTTTAATATGTGAATTCGAGTTCTGCGGCATCCACATGCTCTTTGTTTCCAAAATCCATCACCCCTACTGAAGAGTATTTGCCTTTCGGTAAATCAGGAGGCAGCGCAAAAGAGAAGACCCTTGTAAAGCCGGGTAGTATGGTGAACTGACGAACAGGAAGTTTTTTCTGCACACCGGTTTGCACATTGGTAAGCTCGATATACATAGAACAAAATCCGATACCATCACCTTTATTAATGAGTTCCAGATCCAGAGAAGCTGTTTTTACTTTATCAGTGGCAGGGGTGAATGAATATTTACTTATTTCTACCAGGTTGTTTTTTACGTTGGGAGGATTCTGATAAATATAAACTCCGAAACCAATAGTCGGTATCACACCCATGGAAATAGCCTGTCCGTTTGACTTGGATGGATCTAAGGCACCCCGATCGGTTATCTGATCAATTTCCATGATGGTGTATGCAGCAACAGATCCTTCGTCTGTGTTAGGTATATCTACGGTTACTGTCAGAATTTTTGTTTCTCCGGGTTTTAACTCAAAAAAGGATGGAGCTACATTCACCCATTTTGATAAACCATATTTATAATTTCCGCTGGTATCAGCAATGGGCTTCCCTTTTTCATCCTGATGATAGTCGTGAAAATTCACATGAAACTTGAATACCGCTTTCGAGTCGTTGGTCACCTTTACCGTTTTGTTGACAGTAGATCCCGGCTTAACCGTATAGCGTAAACTGGAAGGAGTAACAGCGACACCTAATCCGGAAGTCTGATCGCCGGCAGAAGGTGCTTTGGCAACAGGAGGATTGGTTGCAACGGGTGCAACAGGTGCTGCTTTTGCAGCGGTATCTTTTTTCTCTTCGGCCGGCTTTGTACCGTTTTGAGCATTAACAAGGGTGAAGGAAAAAAGTAATGTATACAGTAATAGTATCCCTTTAGCAGGTAAAGTTCTATACATATAGTATGTTTAGGAATCGTGGTAATGACTAACTCATTCAAAGCATAATCAGTCTACAAGATATCGCTGAGTGACCTTGTGTACGGAATTTTAATAACAATGTTTCAACAACCGGGCGTTTATAAGCCAATAATTGATCTTATTTGACTGATAAATAGACTCGTAAGTATGGATGAGCGGTAATCTTTTTAGGTCACAGGAAGGCAATATGTGACCAAGATCACATAAAAAAGGTCCTATTTAGGATCTTTTTGGGGTTGATATCAGATCAAAAATTGGAGCAAATTATCATTTCCATTCAGATATTCATGTTTGAAACCGAGGTGATTTAAGCGGTGGCGCAGGGGGGGAAGATCGGCCGGAGATTTCATTTCTATTCCGATGAGGGCGGGCCCATTTTCCCGGTTATTTTTTTTCATGTATTCAAAATGGACAATATCATCCTGAGGTCCGAGCACAGTGCCCACAAATTCTTTTAAGGCACCCGCGCGCTGTGGGAAACGAATTACAAAGTAGTGTTTCAATCCTTCGTATTGCAGAGAGCGTTCTCTGATCTCGGCGGTACGCAGGATATCGTTGTTGCTTCCGCTCAAAAGACAAACCACATTTTTTCCTTTTAGCTTTTCTTTCATCAAGCCCAGAGCTGCTACCGTTAATGCTCCTGCCGGTTCCACGACAATAGCCTGCTGATTATAGAGATTCAGAATGGTGGTGCATACTTTTCCTTCGGGTACCAGCACAATTTCATTCAGGAGTTGTTTGCAGATGGGAAAAGTTTTGTCGCCCGCTTTTTTTACTGCTGCTCCATCCACAAACGTATCAATCTGTTTTAACTCGGTGTTGAAGCCGTTGATGATGGATTGATGCATAGAGGCAGCTCCTTCCGGTTCCACCCCAACAATTTTTGTTAACGGGCTTATCTGTACAAAATAGCTGCTTACACCTGCTGCCAGTCCTCCTCCTCCCACCGGTATCAGGAAGTAATCGATTGTGAAACCGGCATCATCCAGAATTTCTTTTGCTACCGTTCCTTGCCCCTCCATTACTTTTTCATCGTCAAAAGGATGCACAAAACACGCATTTTGAGAAGAACAGAATTCAACCGACGAACGATACGCATCATCAAATGTATCACCTGTCAGCACCGCGGTAACCAGCTCTTTCCCGAACAGATTTACCTGATTCACTTTTTGCGAAGGAGTAGTAACGGGCATAAAAATAGTGCCCTTTATATTTAGTTTCTGACAGGCATAAGCTACACCCTGTGCATGATTACCTGCGCTGGCACATACCACTCCGTTTTGTTTTTCAGCAGTGGTGAGGGATGCAATTTTATTATATGCCCCCCGGAGCTTATAGGAGCGCACAATCTGCAGGTCTTCTCTTTTCAGATAGATATTACATTCATATTCTTCGCTCAGTTGCACATTATATTGAAGGGGGGTATGCACAGCCACTCCTTCCAGCATCCGGGATGCATGTACTATATTTTCAACAGAAAGCATCAGGGTCTCAGTTTTCGGACAGCCGCACCGGCCTGCCACAGTTCAGAATCTCTTATCTCTTTTAATTCCTCTTCCAGTTTATTTCTGTAATCGGCTTTGCTGCCTTCGGCAATGACGCGTGCTGCTTCTTTTCCGGATGATACCTGTTCATACAGCTGATGAAATACAGGAAGCGTTGCATTCCGGAATTTAGATTTCCAGTCCAGCGCACCACGTTGTGCCGTAACAGAAGTATTGGCAAACATCCAGTCCATCCCGTTTTCAGCTACCAGAGGCATCAGGCTTTGTGTAAGCTCCTCCACCGTTTCATTAAACGCTTCGGAAGGAGAATGACCTTTTTCTCTCAACACTTCGTATTGTGCTTCAAATAATCCTGCCAAGGCCCCCATCAGGATTCCGCGTTCGCCGGTAAGATCGGAGTATACTTCTTTTTTAAAATCCGTTTCAAACAGATAGCCCGAACCAACACCTATTCCCAATGCAAGAACACGATCCCTCGCTTTTCCTGTTGCATCCTGAAAGATGGCATAACTGGAGTTAAGCCCTTTGCCAAACAGAAACAGACGCCGCAACGAAGTGCCCGACCCCTTCGGCGCAACCAGGATTACATCCACATCTTTAGGAGGCACGATACCGGTTTGTTCATGAAATGTTACTCCAAAGCCATGGGAGAAATACAATGCTTTACCTTTGGTAAGATGTTTTTTTACCGATGGCCAGGAAGCGATCTGCCCGGCATCGGAAAGCAGGTATTGTATGATAGTTGCCCGCTGGCAGGCTTCTTCTATTTCGAAAAGAGTTTTGCCTTCCACCCATCCGTCTGCAAGGGCTTTGTCCCAGCTTTTTCCGCCTTTGCGCTGACCTACGATAACATGGATTCCATTGTCTTTCAGGTTCAGGCTTTGCCCGGGGCCCTGCACACCATAACCGATTACGGCAATGGTTTCATTTTTCAAAACATGCTGGGCATGGGAAAGGGTAAATTCTTCACGGGTAGTAACGTTTTCATGAACGCCTCCAAAGTTGATTGTTGCCATTTTCAGTTGTTGTTAAAGTGTTTAATTGTTGTTTTGCATTCGTTTTCTATTTCCATTAAGTAAGTGGAGAGGGTTTTCATCGGCCTGGTCATGGCCACTCTCCCGCTTCGGGCAAATTCAAGTACTCCGAATCGCTGCAGACCGGTAAATAATTTTTTGATCTCCGTGTCATCGCCGGTTTTTTCCACAATAATAAAATCGGGAGAGATGCTCAGTATTTTGGCATGGTGTTTATTGACAACGGCACTAAACACTTCATTATGCCTCAGGGCCGATGCTGCAACTTTATACAATGCCATTTCCCGATAGATGACGGCAGACTCCTCATGATAAAAAGCTTTGAATACTTCCACCTGTTTGTTGATCTGTTTCACCAGTTTTTCAACTACTTCGGTTTCGGCATTTACCACAATGGTATAACGATAGATGCCATGCACTTCGCTTTCACTTGCCGTGATGCTTTCTATGTTTATATGACGCCGGGTGAAGAGGATGGTGATGCGGTTCATCAAGCCTATCCGATCTTCCGTAAAAATGGATATCGTATGCATAGTTGTTTTATTAGTACTTATTCCAAAATTATTTCCGCTACACTGGCTCCGGTGGCGATCATTGGAAATACGTTTTCTTCGTTTTCCACTTGAGCATCCAGGAGGTAGGCATCAGCAGAAGTGTACATTTCTGTCAATGCCTCCAGAAGATCTTTACGATCGGATACTCTTTTCGCCCTGATGCCGTATCCTTTTGCAATTGCAACAAAATCAGGGTTGGCCATTTCTGTGAATGAATACCTGCGGTCGAAAAAGAGCTGCTGCCATTGGCGTACCATGCCCAGAAAGTTATTGTTCAGGATGAGAATCTTAACCGCAATATTACTTTGCATCATCGTTCCCAGTTCCTGAATGGTCATCTGAAAACCTCCGTCACCAAGCACCGCTATAACCTCTTTCTCGGGACAGGCTATTTTGGCGCCGATAGCTGCAGGTAGTCCGAATCCCATCGTCCCTAATCCCCCGGAAGTAATGGAATGGTTGGGAAGATTGAATTTGTAATAACGGGATGTGATCATCTGATGCTGACCTACATCGGTTACCACTACCGCATTTCCCCGGCTTATGGTATGGAGACAATCAATTACTTCGGCCATGCGTAGCCGACCCGATACAGGATTCAATGCTTCTTCGGTTACTTTTTCTGCTTCTATTTTCTTACACGCTTCAAAACAATCCAGCCAATCCTTTCGGCTGTTATTATTTATGTGTGGAAGTAACGCTTCCAGCGCTTCGCGTGCATCACCCATCACAGCCACATCAGCGGTGATAATCTTGTTTACTTCAGCAGGATCTATTTCAAAGTGTATTACCTGAGCCTGTCTGGCATATTTACTTACATTGCCTGTTACCCGATCATCAAAACGCATCCCGATAGCAATGAGTACATCGCACTCATTCGTGAGTATATTCGGACCGTAGTTTCCGTGCATTCCCAGGAAGCCGACATATAAAGGATGTTCGGGAGGAAAGGCCGATAACCCCAGCAGGGTGCAGGCTACGGGGATATCTGCTTTTTCGGCAAATGCCAGTAATGCTTTTTCTGCTCCCGATAATAGCACCCCGTGTCCGGCAAGGATATAGGGGCGTTTAGCCTTATTGATAAGTGCAGCGGCACGTTTTACATCAGCCGTGTTTATTTTAGGAGTGGGGAAATAACTTCTCACCCCTTCACACTTCGCATGCCGGTATACTGTTTTTCCAAACTGAGCATCTTTGGTAATATCGACCAGGACGGGACCGGGTCGCCCGGAAGTGGCGATATAAAATGCTTTAGAGATGGCATCGGAAATATCTTCGGCTTTTGTTACTTGTACATTCCATTTTGTTACCGGCATGGAAATACCCAATACATCCGTTTCCTGAAAGGCATCAGTGCCAAGCAAATGCGATGCTACTTGTCCGGTGATACAGACCAGAGGGGTAGAATCAATTTGTGCATCGGCAATACCGGTTATTAAGTTGGTGGCGCCAGGACCGGAAGTAGCCAATACAACTCCGGGTTTTCCGGAAATGCGTGAATAACCTTGTGCAGCGTGTGCAGCACCTTGTTCATGACGGACAAGATAATGGGTAAGCTGTTCAGCGTAATCATACAAGGCATCGTATACCGGCATAATAGCTCCGCCGGGATAACCGAATATATCTTTAACACCTGCATCCAGCAGGGCCAGGATAACAGCTTCGGCACCTGTTACTTCCTGGTTATATTTATCATGGTTTTTCATGGCTCATAAGTCTGTTAAACACCCTGTACTTGCACTGTTTACCTGCCGTGCATATTTATAAAGCACACCCTTTTTCACTTTCCATGCGGGTTGCATCCATTCTTTTTTTCGCTTTTCAAATTCAGCGTTTGTCCAGTTTACATGGATCTGATTGGTGCCGGCATCAATGGTAATCAGATCTCCGTTTTTCAAAAATGCAAGAGGCCCGCCTTCAAAAGCTTCGGGACAGATATGTCCTACCACAAAGCCGTGCGTACCTCCCGAAAACCGCCCATCGGTAATCAGGGCTACTTTATTTCCAAGTCCCGCGCCAATCAGTGCCGATGTGGGTTTCAGCATTTCTGGCATCCCGGGGCCACCTTTGGGGCCTTCGTTACGGATCACGACTACCTGCCCCGCTTTTACTTTTCCTTCGCGTATACCACGGATGCATTCAAACTCATTTTCAAAAACAATGGCAGGGCCTTCAAAACGTTCTCCTTCCTTGCCGGTTATTTTTGCGACGGAACCTTCGGGTGCCAGATTGCCGTATAGGATTGCAAGATGTCCGGTTTTCCTGATGGCCTCTTTCAATGATTTTATCACCTGCTGTCCTGTCGGAAGGGATGGGACTTCTTGCAGATTTTCGCTGATGGTTTTTCCTGTTACCGTCATACAATCCCCATGCAGTAAACCGTTTTCAAGCAGGTATTTCATCAGGGCGGGAATTCCGCCTATGGCAAAAAGATCTTCCATCAGGTAGTTACCACTTGGTTTCAGATCGGCCAGAAGAGGTGTACGGTCATTTACTTTTTTCACTGTCTCCAGCGTAAAAGGAATACCGGCTGTTTTTGCCATCGCCATCAGATGAAGCACGGCATTGGTAGAGCCGCCCAGTGCGATGGCTACGGTGAGTGCATTTTCAAAAGCTTTGGTGCTGAGGATATCGGATGGCTTGATATCTTTTTCCAACAGGGTTTTCAGATAAGCTCCGGCATGCAAACATTCTCCTTTTTTCTCTTTACTCAATGCAGGGTTAGAAGCACTGTAAGGCAGACTCAGTCCCATGGCTTCGATAGCGGACGACATGGTATTGGCTGTATACATTCCTCCGCAGGCACCGGCACCCGGGCAGGCATGTTGAATGATGCCTTTGAAATCTTCATCGCTTAAAGTACCAGCATATTTTTGTCCCAGCGCTTCGAATGCCGAAACGATGTTGAGTTTTTGTCCTTTATAATTCCCCGATGCAATAGTACCTCCGTATATCATCAACGAGGGGCGGTTTATACGGATCATAGCCATGGCCATGCCGGGCATATTTTTATCGCAGCCGGCAATGGTGATGAGGCCGTCGTAATAATGTGCAGCCGTAACAGCCTCTACCGAATCGGCAATGAGCTCGCGTGATACCAGGGAGTAACGCATCCCTTCGGTGCCATTGGTGATACCATCGCTGATACCGATGGTATTGAATTGCAAACCTACCAGCCCACTTTTTTTGACTCCTTCTTTCACCCATCCTGAAAGACCATTTAGATGCATATTGCAGGTATTGCCTTCAAACCAGGTGGAAACAATGCCTACCTGAGCCTTGTGCATATCGGCTTCGGTAAGACCAATGCCATAGAGCATGGCTTGGGATGCGGGCTGACTTTCATCCTGGGTAACGGACTGACTGTATTTGTTCAGTTTCATAAGAAATTAAAAATTGCAGTGTTAAACTTTAAAACAAAGTGTGATTCGAACTTTTTACTGCTACCGGAAGGATCTAAAACAAGAAAGCCTTTCCGGGAGGAAAGGCTTTGTATGATGGCATATCATTATCCTTTCCGTCAGCTGACAGGTGGAATAATGACGATGATATTGTTGTTCTGTTTCATTTTAATTCTTGACTTACGACTGCAAATATATATGAAATAATATACGAGGAACGAATTTTTTTTAAAAAACCAGAGAAGAGAACAAAAGCGATTGCTTTATCTTTTCATTTTCAGGTGAACCTATAACACTCAATTCAAACAAGTTATAAGGCAGACTGTCGAACAATTCAGGGAGGTTGATACCTTAATATAATTGGAAAATAGGCTAATCAATTTTGTGGCGGAGCAAGGATCTGGTTTTGCTGAATTTATAATTAAGCCTTAATTTCACGCACAAAATCAGAAAACAGGAACATGAAGACTAGCATATTAACGGTAGTACTGGCATTATTTTATGTTACAGCACTTAAGAGTCAGGATCAGGCATTTCAAAAAGGGCAAAAAGATCTGAACATTGGTATCGGTTTGGGGAACACCCTCGTTGACGGACCGGCTTATAATGTATGGCCCCCATTAAGTCTGTCGCTTGATTACGGCGTTACGGACGATATCAGTGTGGGTGGATATTTTGGTTTCACAGGCGCTTCGGACCGGTATACAGGCTGGGAAAATTATGGTCCGGGAAATGGAGGAGGATATTACACCGATACCTATCGCTGGACTTATTTTATCCTGGGAGTACGGGGTGCTTACCACTTCGGTAAATTTATCAAGGTGCCCAAGCTGGATACCTATGCGGGATTGATGCTGGGATATGATTTTGCACATTACAGTTATTCCACCAATTCTCCCAACCCCGATCATGTGGATAATTCCTACGCCACTTACGGAGGTTTTGCTTTTTCCATTTATGGAGGAGCGCGTTACCGTTTCAACGAAAAGATTGCAGGTTTTGCCGAGCTGGGCTATGGTGTTTCCTGGTTTACCCTCGGAGTTAATTTCCGGTTGCAATAAATAACGCCGGGGCAGGCCCCATCCTGCCCCGGCGGACATCAACCATTCACCACAACAACGTCTTTATTATTTATTTTGTCATTAGTTTAAAAAACTGATCCAGCTGGGGCATGATGATGATGCGGGTTCTGCGGTTGAGTGCTCTTCCGTTTTCGCTGTCATCAGAAGCCACCTGATCAAATTTGCTTTTTCCAGCAGCAGTCATGCGTGAGGGAGCTATTTTGTATTGATTTTCCAGAATGCGTACCACCGAAGTGGCGCGTTTAACACTCAGATCCCAGTTGTCATCGATACAAGCATTATGCATCGGCACATTATCGGTATGTCCCTCTACAATCACATCTATATCAGGATGAGCATTCAGTACCTGGGCCACTTTACCTAATACGCTACGGGCATTATCTGTTACTGCATATTTTCCGCTGTTGAACAGCAGTTTGTCGGATATATCCACATACACCACTCCTTTCTCCACCTTTATATTGATGTCTTTGTCGTTCACATCGCGGAGGCTGCTTTTAAGATTGCTTACCAGGATCAGATTGAGGGAATCTTTTCTGGTAATGGCCGATTGAAGATTCATGATATACGCATCTTTTTTGCTCATACTTTCCAGACTTTGTTTAACGCTTTCGGCTTGTTTGGACGAAAGCACCGACATATCCTGTAAAGCACTCAGCACCTGGGAGCTGTTCTTTTTCAAATAGTCTACCTGAGCCTGGAGGGCAGCCCGTTCTTTTGTCATGGCCAGATTATCGGCCTGAGCTTTTTTCAGCTCATCGGCGCAATTTTTTTCACTGTCTTGTGCTTTCTTATAATCGGCGCTAACGGCTTTGTATTTTTTGGCGCTTACACAGGAAAACAGAATCAGAGGAAGAGTGAGCAGCATTACATTTTTTAGTGTTCTCATAGCAGGAGGGTTCAGGATCATATTTATTTCCGATACAAAAGTGCCTCCTCCCCATTAAAGGTGAATTAAGCACGCATTAAAATCGAATTAAAGGGGTAATGGATCGGAAAGAAAGTCTTTACTTTGGGAAAGGAACAGAAAAAGTGTATAGCTGTAAACCAATTGCCCACTGATGAGCCCTGCCCGAATACTGGTTATAGAAGATGAAAGAAGGGTGGCTTCCTTTATCCGTAAAGGACTGGAGGAAGATGGCTTTCTGGTAGAGGTAGCTTATGATGGTCTCATCGGAAAAAAAATGGCGCTGGCCTCTGCTTTTGAACTCATTATTCTGGATATTAATCTTCCGCAGTTGAACGGATATGAGGTATGCAAGGAAATAAGAAACCATAATTCTTCCATTCCTATTATTATGCTTACCGCATTGGGTACGATGGATGACAAGCTGGAAGGTTTTGATGCCGGTGCAGATGATTATATCGTAAAGCCGTTTGAGTTTAAAGAGCTGCTGGCACGGGTGCGGGTTGTGCTCAAACGATCCGGCACGGGTGCTCCTTCCAACAATATTTTGAAACTGGCCGATCTGGAAATGAATATGGATGCCAAAACAGTATTCCGATCGGGGCAGCAGATTGAACTGACGGCAAAAGAATTTCAGCTCCTCGAATTTTTGCTGAGAAACAAAAACAAGGTAGTATCGCGATCGGAGATTGCGGAGAAGGTATGGGAAATAACATTCGACAGCGGCACCAATATCATTGATGTATATGTAAGTTTTCTCCGCAACAAGATTGATAAGAACTATACTCCCAAACTCATCCACACACATGTAGGGATGGGGTATATCATCAAGGAGGCCTGAAAATGGATATCCGAAAACGCTTAAGCATCCGTTTCAGCCTTATTGTGATTGCCTTGTTTGCTGTTTTTTCGGCAAGCGTCTATTTCTTCTCGTCTCTTCACCGTAAATCAGAATTCACGGTACGGATGAAGAACCGGGGTATCACCATTTCCCAGCTCTTATATAATGTAAAAGAGATGGATCCTTCCTTGTTGCAGGAAATTGACAGAAATACCAAGAATGCGCTTTATGGTGAATTGATTTATGTGTTTGACCCAACGGACAAAATTATCTACCGGAATACTTTCGGTGCGGAAATGCCGACCATAGATGCGTTATTGCTTGCCGGTATCCACCCCGGAGCAGATTATGCCTTTGCGCTGGGTGGCAAGGAAGGTCTTGGTTTTTTGTTTTCCGGTAAAGAGGTGCAATACAAAGTGATTGTGCTGGCTTATGATGAGTTGGGATTTAACGGATTAAGAAGCCTCAAAATTATTCTCCTTACCGGGTGTATCCTTTCCATCATCATCTCCTATCTGCTGGGATGGATTTTTTCGGGAAGTGCGTTGCATCCCATCAGCCGTATCATTCAGGATGTGGAAAAAATAACGGAAACAGAACTCAATTTACGGCTTGACGAAGGAAAAAGGCAGGATGAGATAGAACGTCTGGCCATCACGTTTAATCAGATGCTGGACCGGATAGAGAAAGCATTTGAGGCGCAGAAGGGCTTTATCTCCAATGCCTCGCATGAGCTTCGTACCCCACTCACCGCTATGAAAGGACATATAGAAGTAACCTTGTTTCGGGCAAGGAGTGTGCAGGAATATTCGGAAGTGCTGGCCTCTTTGCTCAGTGATATTGAAAACCTGAGTAAGATTTCCAACAACCTGCTGGGTCTTGCGCAGGCTACTACCGGGGTGGGTTCGCTTAGTCTGAAACAAATCAGACTGGACGATACGCTTTTTGCTGCCAGGGAAGAGCTGCTGAACAACTATCCTTCCTATACCGTTACTATTACCATGGTATCCTTGCCTGAAGAAGAATTGCTGCTAAGCATTATGGGTAACGAAGCCCTGATGAAAACAGCTTTTGTAAATCTGCTGGAAAACGGATGTAAGTATTCTTCAAAAGGCTCGGTCCAGGTTTTTTTCAATACTACCGGGCAGGAAATAGAGCTGACATTTGTAAATGATGGCGCCGGAATCCCGGCTTCCGAACTGGATCATGTATTCAGACCTTTTTACCGGGCCTCCAATGTAAGTGATAAACCCGGAAGCGGGCTCGGGTTGGCACTTACCCAAAAAATTATTGCACTCCATAAAGGCAGCATAGAAATTCATTCCATCGTCAATAAGGAAACAACGGTGAAGATTGTTTTCCCCCTACCCTCTTCGCATTAATTCGATTTTAATATCCAATTAATTCCCCTTTAATCGGCAAGAAGCATTTTTGTTCCGGAATCGGCTATATCCTCCATCCTGTCCGTACAAATGAAAAATCATAAAGTGTATACGCTGTTTGTCATGGAAGAAGGAGAAGCCTATACCTTTTTGCTGAAATATAAACTACAGAAAAGCCCGGAATACAAAGTCCTCCATTACCATACTGGAGAAGAGGTGGTGGAAAATTTGCATCAGAAACCAGATGTGGTTATTATAGATGATAAATTTTCCGGATCAGGAAGCTCGTTGCTACTACAAGCTCTTAAAAGGAATGTCCCTAAAATACCCGTTATTATTCTTTCCAGCCCTGGTAATACTTCTGCTTTTCTGGAGCATGTAAGAGATGGAATTCATGACTACCTGATCAAAGAAGAAGATTCGGCTCAGCTGGCCGATAAGCTCATCAACCGGATTGTAAAAATCATAAAACAAAGGGAAATGAAAGACCTCGATCTGCAACACGTAAAAATCCTGACTGCCATTGTTGTATTGGTATTGAGTATTGCTGTTATTTTCTGGTTCATATACTAAACCAGGCGAAATTATTCACCAACCCCCGAAACGATGAAAACGAGTCACCCGCTTAATCCTGTTCTAAATAGATTAAATAATCCCGGTTATTGCAATCATAAAACACTGCTTTTAACCGTTTTATTCGTAAGTGCTATAATCATGTTTCCAGCTTGTAAATCAACGAGCCCTTTGGCAAAAAAGGTGGATGTCTTTTTTCAAACCAAACGATATAAACGGGCTGTGAAACAAAGGGACAGTCTGATGGTGGAATGCAATAATCTGAAAGCGGATACCAGTGCGTTGGGTGCAACAGTAAGGGAGTCAAAAAGGAATTACAGCGCGCTGGATACAAAGTATACAACATTGAATACGAAATACAATGCCCTGGATGATCAGTATCTGAAACTAACCACTACATCGGGACAGAAACTTTCCAGGCTCAGTACCGAACTGGATGCGAAAGGAAAAGAGCTGGATGCGAAAGAGCGGAAAATGCTGGAGCAGGAAAAAAAGTTGAAAGAGCTGCAAGCCATCATTGCCCGTCAGGATTCGGTAACCGAACGGCTCAACTCCATTGTGAAAGATGCTTTGCTGGGCTTTAAATCGGATGAGCTTTCCGTAAAAGTGAAGAACGGAAAAGTATACGTATCGATGACAGACAAACTGCTGTTTAAATCGGGAAGTGCCGCGGTAGAGGAGAAAGGACAGGAAGCTTTGCACAAGCTGGCGGAAGTACTGAACAAGAATACGGATATCGATGTGCTGATAGAAGGGCATACGGATAATGTGCCTATCAAGACCAGCCGTTATACAGATAACTGGGATCTGAGCGTAGCACGGTCGACCAATATTGTGCGATTACTGATTGAGAAAAATAATATCAACCCCAAACATTTAACAGCATCCGGAAAGGGAGAATATTTCCCGGTGGCCAGCAATGATACTCCCGAAGGCAGAGCCCGGAACAGAAGAACGGAAATTATCCTTTCTCCCAAACTGGACGAATTGTTTGATCTGCTTCAAAAGAAGAGATAAAAAATAATAACCCAAATCAGGATTGCAATGGCACTGGCAAGTATTATATCGAAAGGTCTGATCCACTTTTCAGATGAATCGTGGTGCTGGATTAGTATGGGAGCAGGCATCGCAATTCTGGGCGGGCTGCTCTTCCGGTTATGGGAACACCTGTTTGCGGATAAGGAAGAAAAGTGAGTATTGTTATTTCAACCTCACCATACATTGTACGTCACAGTCATTGAGATACCATTCCAGACAAAAACCGTTAGGGTCAATTCCGGGTTGGTGTAGCATTTCAGTAAATGCACTACCGATAGATGGTATATCCTTGCGAAAATCCTTGATGACAAGGCTGAGATAATTTCCTTTGGGGAGCAGCATGGTTTCATATCCAAGACGATTCCCTTCCCCCGGATTAAGTTCTTCCGCCGCCGCTTTATAAACAATACCTGTTTTTCCTTCAGGTCGGGAAATGCCAAAGAAACGTCTGTCCGCAGTACGAACCAAGGCAGCATGCAGTTGCTGATGTGCTGCCATCACTCCTTCCGGAAAAGAAGAAGCTTGTATATAGAAAACTGTGATGTCTTTTTCCAATAAATAGTTTTCCATGATGTTATTGTTTTTTAGTCCGAATCAGTGCAGTCTAAAGTTAATTTTCCTACTAGGATAATAACCCCACGTTTTAGCGTGGAGTAAAACAAAACAAATCTCCCCGGGCTTTAACCCTGACAATGGGAACTGATCAGGGCTAAAGCCCGGTTTAAGTTCGACTATCTAACCCCACGCTAAAGCATGGGGTTAATACAGAAAGCGAATATGCCAAGCCTGGTTTCATTTACAGCTATTTAGCATGATGAGCTCAGCAATAATTTCAAATCACTAAAACAATGAACTATCAAGACTTTCAAAGAACCTTACCTGAAAACAACGCAGCGCTATTGATTAATCATGATCATCATAAAATTCAGCGGTCTATCAGATCAGGTCATTAATGAATCAGAATCTAAAATAAATAAAAGGATTGAAATCTGCCGATGTGATGGAACTGAGGGATAAAATAAAGAGTATGACCGAAACGGCCGTGAGTATCAGGTGAGCAGGTGTACGCTGTACCAAACCGAAGACTCCTTCCTGTAAGGATATTGCTTTGGGTAGTAACGTAAAGAAAGAGAAGAAAGTAGCTACACATAACATGGTGAGGAACTCCTTGTTGAGTGTGAGGGATTGTACGGTACTGCCGAAATTAAACAAGGTGTGTATATATTGAATGGCGGCTGAGAAATGTTCGAGCCGGAAAAACACCCAGCCTGTAACTACAATCAGAAAGGTGAGAGGGATGCTGATCCATTTGCCTGTCCGGTTATATACCTTGAGCAGAAACATACGTTCGAGCACCAGAAACAACCCGTGATAGGCTCCCCAGAAAATAAAATTCCACGAAGCACCGTGCCACAAACCGCTGGCAAGGAATACCAGCCAGAGATTGAAATACAAACGGAATTTGCTATTCACCCTGTTGCCACCCAAAGGGATGTACAGGTAATTGCGCATCCAGGCGCCGAGGGTCATGTGCCATCTTCTCCAGAATTCGGTGATGCTGGAAGCGGTATAGGGATTGTTGAAATTTTCGGGGAGACGAAACCCGATCATCCTGCCCAATCCTATGGCCATATCCGAATAGCCGGAAAAATCGAAATAGATCTGAAAGGCATAGCCCAGTATTCCTGCCCATGCGCTGAGCATGCCAAGCTGATGGGGATCGGTATTGAGGAGGGTATCGGCATATTTACCTACGACATTGGCAATCAACATTTTTTTTCCGAGACCGAACATAAAGCGATAGAACCCCGACAGACGCTGATCAATGGTATCACTGCTGAAACGATCGTTGATCTGATCGGCAATGGTATGATACCGGACAATAGGACCGGCAATAAGTTTTGGGAACAGGATGATGTATAACAGATAGTCGCGGAAACGCGTGAGCGGAGCATGTACCTTGCGGTATACATCCACCACATAGGTTAATGTTTCAAACGTATAAAAGGATATGCCGATAGGAAGTGCCAGCCCTGCAATTGTGGCAATATGAATATTTAAAGGTCCGGCAAGGGCGTTGACATTGCTGATAAAGAAATTGAAATATTTGAAATAGAGCAGCAGCCCCAGATTCATGGATACAGACAATACCAGCAATGTCCTTCGTTTGATTCGGGAATCGCTGCGGTCCATCCATTTGACCAGATGAAAATCGAGAAACGTGGTGAGCAGAATAACGAAGATAAAACGTGGCGCCCCCCAGCTGTAAAAGGCAATACTGGAAATAAGCAGGACTATGTTTTTATATTTCTTCCCGACCAGATAGTAGATCAGGAGGAAGGTGGGAAGAAAGAAAACTAAAAATAAACTGCTGCTGAAAATCATCTTTTTTCTAAAAACCTCGTATTGTTGTTATCTGTCACTTATCTTTTCTGATGAGCCATATCATAGGTATAGATCGCGTTCACTTTTACGAGCGAGTCTACCGGGACATGTTTTTCATCCGCTTCCTTCTGCAGGTTGCCAAACCATTCTTTATCGCCTTTGATGTCTTCCATCCGTTTGGCTATCTCTTTAGCTCTGGCTTCTCTTTTTCCTTGCATGGCTTTTCCGCCGTTGGCATATAAGTCATATGCATCGTCAATAAAACCTTCTCCGAAATCCACGAGACGCGCATCGTTGGCAAAGAGGATAATGACTTCCTGTTCTTCTATTTCTTTTTTCAGATCCACATTCTCGTTGCGTAGGGTTCCTTCCATTCCTACTTTATAGAGATCCTTATAATAGTACCAGAAATGAGGATGGTTGAAAATCTGAGCTGCCCGTCCGCTGCCATAGATATTCCACACGTAGCTGTCGCCAATAATGAGTGCATGCGGAGTATAGGTGTTTTTAAAGTCTATATCCACCAGGGGGTAAGCCATAATAAATTTGGGGATTTGAAAAAAGAGGTTCATTCCTTTTTCCACATCATCGTCCGAGCCTTCGGGAATTTTGTTGAGCCTCACCCTGGGGATAGTAACTTTTGGAAGAACGGTATCGCGCAACTTTCCTACAAAGCGGGCCAGGGAGTCCACCGCTATTTCGGCTCCATACAGGCTCCAGTGAATACCGGTTTTGGGGTAGAGTGGGTATGGACTTGTTTTTTTAAGGTTAAGGAGGTAGCTGCACATATCCAGAAACGGGATGTTTGTTCCACTCAGCTGTTCTTTATATGATTCGTAATTCGTTATTTTCTTTTCGTAATGAGGTTTATCGGGAAGAAATTCGGGGAAGAAGAGGGCTTTGCCTGGTACAAGCATCACCATCACATCGATATTTTTTTTGTGGAGGGTATCTCTCACAAATTTCAGTTTGCGTACAGTCTCCGTAACTTTTTCCTGTCCTATAAAATCATTTCCATAATAGGCATTTACATATCCGTCTCCATAGAGGTAGTTTTGTTTACCTACTATTACGTTGATGGCTCTGGCTTCCTGATAGAGGTTAAAGGCGAGCTGATTGTTGATGCGTACGCAGGTGCTCCGAAAACCAAAATTTTCATTGAGGTATTTCTCGTTGGCCTTTTGATAGGAACCATCCATCCAGGCTTTGATGGAGAAAGGTTCGGAATGGGCTTTTGTAAATTCCCCGCTCAGCTCTTTTGTTTTAAACAGGTGAAATGCCTGTTGCAGGATCGGTAGGAAGAGAAATAAAAGAAGTAAGCCAAACAGGATTTTCTTAATCATTGGTACCTGTTCAGTTAGGATGGTGTTTCATGGTTGCCGGGATACCAGTCTTTATATAGAAGAGCAGGTAATTCGTTTCAGGCGATAAATATACCTTTTCTTTTTTTTGCCGGAAAAAACAAAGCCCCCATTTGCATGGAGGCTTTATTCAGTTTAAACCGGAAAGACTATTTATTAACGGTCTTTTTCAGGTCAGCACCTGCTTTGAACTTAGCTACTTTCTTGGCAGCGATCTTAATGGTTTTGCCATTAGAAGGGTTTCTGCCGGTTCTTGCAGCTCTTTTAGCTACAGAGAAAGAACCGAATCCAACAAGAGCAACACGGTCACCTTTTTTCAGGGCTTTAGTAGTAGCGTTGATAAAACCATCAAGAGCTCTTCCAGCGTCTGCTTTGGAAATTTTTGCGTGTGTTGCAATAGAATCGATTAGTTCTGACTTGTTCATGTTTGTTGATTTTAAGTAAGTGATGGATTAGTTGCCACTAAAGTATGAAAACCCCAACAATAACAACTATTTTAACAGTAAATAATTCTAAATAGCCACTGTTTATTGCTTTTTGGCCTTAGCGGGCCCGGAAATCCCCTTTCAGCAGGCCATAATAGACCACATCAATCAGGATTCCCCCGGCTGTTTTAAAATCGTTTCTCAGTATGCCTTCTTTTTTAAAGCCATTCTTTTCCGCCACTTTACAGCTGCCTGTATTGTCTATACCCGCTCTCAGAAAGAATTTATTGAGCCCCATTTCTTCAAAACCGTGTTTCAGTATACATCCGAGTGCCCCCGAGGTAACTCCTTGTCCTTCGCTGGCTGCATCTACAAAGTAGCCCAGCTCACATTTCGGAATGGTCCAGTCGAACCGTTTCAGAAAAATGGCCCCCACCAGCTGTTTTGTTTCCGTGTGTATCACCACAAAACAGTAATGTTCCCGGGCTTTTGCACTCCCTATCTTATCGTGTATATATGCGGAAGTAAAATCAGGACTGCTGTTCTCCCTTACCGTGGTAGGAAGGAAATTCCGGATACGGTCTTTGTTACGGTCTACCAACTCGAAGAACAGAGGGGCATCGCTCATTTCAACAGGTCGTACCGTATATTGATCGAATGTCATCTTTTGGAATTATGTTATTCTGTTAACTTTATGCCTGTGGAACTCACGGGGAATAAAATTACGAAATAGGAGAAAGGAATCAAGTACTCGCCTTAATACCTGCTATCTGTTCATTAAAGAAACAACATCAACATGAAAATTATAGGATTAATAGGCGGGATCAGCTGGGTATCCACCATTGACTATTAGCGGGCGATCAATCTGGGAGTAAACGAATCCCTGGGCGGAAGCAATTTTTCGGAATGCATGATCTATTCGTTCAATTAAAACCGGCCGTTGAATTTATCCTGAGCTGATCATATCCATTCCTCTTCCGGTCAGTTATTTTTTGCCCCTTGCTGAATCCATTTCAGCGTCAATGCCAGATCATAGGGAATTTTTCCTGCAGGAGGCATATTCGAATTCATCATGATATAGAGGTTGCTTTGGGTAGGGTTGAGCGTGTCTATCTCATGTTTCAGAAACAGATTGTTGTATGCCGATGGAGGAGCCAGGTTAAGACCCGATGCAGGAGCTGAGCCCACATGACAACCGCCGGTGGCGCAGGAAGCGTTAAAAAAAGATTGTATATCCCGGTTAAAAGAAACCACGGCAGGCAAAGGCTGTGCAGGGGCGGGTGCAGCTGTTTTCTTGCACCCGCTCCCTGTCAGCAGACAGATCATACCAATTATACTAAGGTTGTACCGTAGCCATTTCATAATTGACAAAATTAGAAGGTATCCGGTTAGCCACCTGACGGGCAATGGTTGAATCGGCATTAAACGGAGTAGCCGAGTGAACAAAAGGAATGCCTTGCAATAAATTCCCGTAATCACATACCTGATGCACAAAGGTTATCTGCCCGGGCAGGATGGTAAACTGCTGCTGGGGCAGATGAATATTTTTGAGCATGGAGTTGGATCCGATCTGATAACTGAACGGATAATTAACGGGTCCGTTATGAGCTGCAGTAGTATCGGCAAGCCCCTGTACATTCAAAAAGATATACCCCTGTGTAGTGCTCCAATACATAGGAGCATTGGGAGGGGGCTGTCCGGCCAGTGGATTGGAGGAGGCGTAGATATTAGGATTCAGTTGATTTAAAGCAGGAGATAATCCTACGTTAAAAGACAGAGAGCCATAATTTCCGGCCGGCACATCCGCTACATAAAAATCTTCCTGATCAATCACCTTTAGTATAACCGTATTGGCGGGTAATACATACGGTGTGTTGTCGGAATAGCTGTATAGGGTAATACCCGAAATATAGAATTGTGCAAAGGTTAGCTGAAACCGTCTTCCGTTTGCATCGGGAAATACATTTCCCGAATCGGCTTCTGCAGGACCGATATCAGTATGCAAATGAAAATACAGATGACCCATCTGTATAGGAGCCGGTTTGGTATCCGCTTTGCGGCAGGAGCTGCTTAAACAGAAAAGGGCTGCAACAGCAGAGAAAAGCAAAAAAGAAGAAATACGATATCTGTTCATGATAAGTAGTAACATTAAAAGATGTAACGAATACCTGCGTGCAGGCTGTTTTGCAGAGAAGGCTGCATGCCATTCAGGTTTTGATAAAAAGGAGCTCCGAATTCAAAGGCAATCCTCAGATCCCTGCAAACTCCCCTGGGTACATAAAAATTGATTCCCAGCAAAGCGGAAACAACGGTACCTCCGTAATTAGCGGTATTGGCGGTAGGATCGTTGGCGGCATAAACAGCTATCTGCTGATCATATCCTTTTATCATTCCAACGGTTCCTGCTTCCAGACGTGCCGAGATGCTGAAAAAGCTGGCACATTTATAAGCTACCCACCCTGTACCGGTGAGCTGGTTTCCCCATTGATAGCCTTCGCTGTTGGCACCGGTTTGCAGGATGGCATTGGCCGATGCACCCCAGGATACATCATTGTTTTGCCCAACATATGTTATAGAAGGAATCACAGCTATGGAGCCTGTTCCGTTCTGCATATTATAAGCCGTTTTGGCGGTATCGCCGGTCACAGTTTCTGTTTTCTGTTGTATGCTTCCGGTAGGCAGGCTGCATCCCAGACCCGCTATAATTCGGGCATTTTGTTTGTCGGCCAGTTTATACAAGGCATATAGTTTGGTATCACCCACCCCGTATGTTTTCATGCTCATACTCATGGGTGGCATATTCATTCCATCGGCCATATGCATCTGCATCGTAGGATCCATGTTCATATTCATGGTATTGATATTGAAACTACCCATGGCCATCAGGGATAGTTTATCCGACACTCCGTACATAAGCATAAGCATATGCATCTGCATATTCATGGACGAGGGAGAGGCATAGTAATTCTTAAACACTTCGTCATCCGAAATTTTTGTGTTTCCGTTTCGCATACCCATCATGCCCGTATTCATATAGGAGTATGAAACCATCCATTGTCCTTTGCCGTGCATGTGATCGGTCATGATTCCCAACGGAGCTTGTCCGTCGGGGCGGCAACAGTTAAAATTGCTGCAACAGGAAGCGGTATCTTTTGTCTGGGCGGTGGCAGCCATCTGCATACACAGAAGGAATAAGGCCCCCAGGCTGTATAATGTTTTCATTTTATAAGTTGATAAATGGAATAAATACATCCCCTCTTATAGCATACAACCGTTACCCTATAGCGGGTTGAGAAGGGCACAAAGAGAGCTGAATAAGATCCTTAAAAAAGATCAGCAGCAGGGAGGATGAAAAGGAGAGCCTGTATAGGCTGAAGAATAATGATTGGAATAAGCGAATACCATTTCGGTGCCTTTGGTATCGGGAACCAGTATTACAGAAGCACTACGGGATGAAAACAAACTGAAGAACTCCTGCGTATTAATTCTTTTGGAATGATTTTTTGATTCTTCCGCTTCGGCTTTTTTAAGCTGTTTGGCCAGGTGACATTTCCCGTTACAATGCATCTGGGGTTTATTTCTGTTTTCGCACAGGTTTTTGGCAATAAATTCTTTGTTGAGCTGATAATGAATAAGAATACCCACTGTGCTGAACGATTGTAGCAGCAGACCACCAATAATAAGGACGAGAAGCGACTGTCTCATGGTATGGTTAGATAAGACAAAGGTAGTGATAAAGTCAATAAAGTGAATATCCTATGGATTTCGGGTCACGCAGACCTCCTCTCACCGGCTCTACCCCCTGAAAAAGATATTCTGGGTGATGGTGATATAATAGAGGGGGTAGTTGTGCACCCAGGAGCGGTTATATAGGGGTGTGGCCAAAGAGGCATCGATGCGGGTATTGGAATGGATGATAAACTGAACAGAGGGTCTCCATTCTATATAACTTCCGGCAGCGAGGGTAGGAGCCTGGATGATGGTTACGGGATAGCCATTTTCTGTAATGGAGGCGGAGCCATAGGTTTTGCATTGAAACTCGGAATAGAGATTGATATTGAGCTGGCGGTAGTTTTTGTAAATGGCAGGATACAAAAGATAACCTACGCTGAGATTAGCGTAAAGTGCTTTTCCATAGTCCATACGTATTTGAGTGGTGGGTTCTAAATAAGGACTTGGCAACACTCCACCGGCATTGATGGAAACAGCCAGACGGTGAATGAGCCAGGTGGTTATGATGCCTGCGCCGGCACCTCCATTGTCACCTATCAGATTGGGTTCCGCTTCGTAATGCGCTTCATTTCCTCCCGATAGATCCAGATAGGCTGCCATGCGAAAATGACGTTGATCGGCATCATGAGCCAGAAAGCGGTATTTCAGATTGATATTCAGAGATTCGAAGCGATACGGAAAGTATTTCCCTTTTTTTTCTCCATTGGTAAAATTGCCTTGGAGGGAATCGTGTTGAATAAAATCACCCGGAAGGAGATACCCATGGTGATTGGAAAAAGAAAATGTTTCGGAAAGCATCCATTTGGATGACAGGCCGAACATAAACCTCAGCGATTGGGCATTGCGTTGTTGCCCCAATTCATCAAATGTTTCGGAAGCCATCTTTACCGAAAGCACATTCTTTCCGATATTACTTGCAGGATCGTTAAAAGGAAACAACTCCTGGGCGGGAATGTGAAAAGCAAAAAGACATAGAAAAATAATGCATGTCAGCTTCATAAAACCAAGGGTTGTGCTGGTTGCCGGTAAACTTTGGAAAGATACTACTAAAGTTAAGAATGAATTTATGTATCCTGGTAAAGCGTGACGTCATCCGGATTCCTTTAAAAAAACAGGCTCCTGTTATGTAATGTTTACCTGAATAAAAGCAAGTTCCTCTTTTTTTGGCGATGAGAAAGGAAGATGTATCGATATGTCAGGATAGTTTGGGGTCGTATTTTTTGTTGAATAAATTTAGTGTGTATTATAAAAGAAATGTGGTATATTTATCCTGCTTTTGTTTCTCAATACCCAAAATGCCATGGAATCAGATAAGCAGGATATTCACGATTAAAGCTAACAGGAGTGTTTAACCGAAGCAGGTAGCAGAACTCATCATTGTTTAAAGTCAGGCGAAGAGGTCGGTATCCGCAAAAAACAGAGGAGGACATGGAAACAATGAACTATGATCAGTTTGAAGAATGCGTGTATGCACTTTTTGAGGACTTACAGAAAAAGGGGGAGGACTTTGTAAACAAAAGAAAAGATCTGATAGAAGGGAACGGGTTTGCCAATGTGGAGGTATGGGAAGAATATCTGCGTCTGAAACAACTTTGGCAGGAAGCAAGTGCAAATTACTGGCGTTTTATCATGAATCAGCTGGGTGGGGAGGAGGCGTTGGTGTAAAATTATAAGCTGCTCGCTGAGGACGATCGGCATTTTGACATGTAAGGCAGTGTTTCTTCCTTCTGGGTTGTATTTCTACATATCTGGCGAAGGGTTTCTTTTACTCCGATAATGCTTCTTTTCGTCTGAGGAATGGTTTCCTTCACTTCGATCATGTTTCCCAACCCCTTAGGAGTGTTTCCTTGCGCGTCGATCATGTTTCCTGACCTCGGAGGAATGACTCTCTTCGCGTCGATAATATTTTCTCACGTCTGAGAAAAGGCTCTCGTAACGTCTATACTGTTTCCTTACATCTGAAGTATCATTTCCTTTGCGTTGATGATGTTTCCAAACGTCTGGGGAATGGATCCCTTACCGTTGATCATGTCTCTTTACGTCTGAGGAATGGCTTACCCAACGTCCATCATGTTTGTTTACGTCTGGCGAATGGCTCCTATCGCTTCGATCATGTTTGCAATCGTCTGAATGGTATTTCCCATCACTTCCAGACTATATTCATCCTGCCTTTATCCTATTTCTTAAAGAGAAAAAGCAGTTATTACTGATGGTATTATTTCAGGTCGCATTTGATCTGTTGATAATACCATAACCAAATCTATTATTTACCCATACAGCCCTTCGGCTTTTAGTCGTAGCTCCTGTTATCCGTACAAACAAGTATGGCTACGCTCTTGCGCGTATTTTCCAGCCAAAAGTCAGTGAAGTCAGGTGAAAATTTTCTCCCTGATTATGAACCAACTAAAAAATATTTTCAAAAAAGATGCCCAAAAATGCCTGCTCGATTGTTGTACCCATAGACGAGGACGATAAAAAAGGGAGGCAAATAAAAAAGCGGCAGGAGGCAGAGAAAAATGGAGGCAGAAAATGTACGGACTCGCTACCCCACAAACTCGCTCAAAAGTCCACTGGACTTTTGCCGTCCCTTTGGAGGGGGCAGGAGGAGGAAGAAAATCAGAGTGAGAGCGGGGCGTGAGAGTGAAAAATAATAAGCGGCTGAAGGAAGGAGGAGAAATTATAAAGGAACGGCTAAACTATCCCCCTTTGGAGGGGGCAAGGGGGAGGAAGAAAATCAGAGTGAGAGCGGAGCGTGAGAGCGAAAACAAAAAGCGGCAGTTGGCAGTGGCAGGAAGCAAAAAAAACAGAGTGAGAGAGGAGCGGGAGAGTGAAAAATAATAAGCGGCTGAAGGAAGGAGGAGAAATTATAAAGGAACGGCTAAACTATCCCCCTTTGGAGGGGGCAAGGGGGAGGATAACAAAAAAGACATAACGACATTTCTTCCGAACAGGAATAGTTTTCTAGGGCGCCGGGAAACAGAACTGCAAGGAAGAAATAAAAGACCGGGAAAATCCCGGTTATTTAAACCCGTTGCCGGAACAAAAAACAGTCCTTGTACTGTTTCCGGTAACACAATACCAAACAAAATGAGTACTAAACCTAAAGTAACAAAACAAGAGGTAGCCCTTGGTTTAAGTAAACTAACGGTACCCCAGATGATTACCAATACCAAGCTTTATGTGCAGAACATGACCGGGAACACGAATTTCCCGACTCCAAGTCCGGCATTAAGCACGGTATCAACACAGCTGGCCAAGCTGGAAGCATCCTATACAGTTTCACTGACCCGGGTAAAAGGATCGGTTGCAGCAATGCATGAAGATCGGATTGCGCTTGTGGTTCTGTTAAAAGCGCTGGCATCCTATGTGGAGCAAATAGGCAATTCCGTGCCGGAAACTGCCGCTTCGGTTATCAGCAGCTCGGGAATGCCGTTAAAGAAAGCAAAGCCGCATGTAAACAAAACGTTCTCGGTAACCTTGTCCAAAGATCCGGATACGGTGATCCTGAACACCAAGGCGGAAAGGGCATCGTCTTATCTTTATCAGGTTACGACCGATGCGACGAATGCCAACGGCTGGACCAATGTGATTATTTCGAATACGGCGAAATACACCAAGAATGGGTTCAGCTCGGGTACCCGCTATTATTTCCGGGTAGCGGTGATCACCAAAAACGTACAGGGGCCCTGGAGCCCGGTGCTGAGTGTGATTGTTCCTTAAGCATGTAACAATAAAAGAACCGGTACTGCAGACCGGTTCTTTTTATTTATGTTAAGAATTTGTTTTTTTATCATGGCGGATTAACAAATGCTTTTCAAGGAAACAAAAAAACTAACTTTGAACAGTGCGAAACACTGAAATTGAAAACCATTAAATACCAACCCAACTCATGAATATTTTAATTATCTCAGCCAGTGTACGTACCGGAAGAAACAGTAACCGGGTGGCACTTTTTTTCAGAAACTTTATTGAAACCAATAAACTGGCTTCGGTGGAGATTGCCGATTTGCAACAATATCAGTTTCCTGTATTTGACGAGCGACTCAAATTTCAAAAAAATCCATCCCCCGAAGCGGTGGCATTTGCCGCCCGGGTACAAGCTGCTGATGGAGTATTGATTGTAACACCTGAATACAACGGCGGTTATCCGGCCAGTTTAAAAAATGTAGTTGATCTGCTCACCGATGAATGGAAACGCAAACCGGTTGCCATTTCAACGGTATCGGCAGGAGGATTTGGCGGCATGCAGGTGATTATCTCGCTTCAGTATTCCATGTGGAAACTGCAAACGTGGACCGTCCCCGCCATGTTTCCTGTACCCAAGGTGGCCGAAAGTTTTGATGAGCAAGGCAATCCGGTGGATAAAGCCGGTACCGAAAAAAGAGCCAAAGCATTTATCGATGAATTGCTCTGGTGCATGGAAGCGAAAAAACGAATGAGCGTTTAACGTTCCATAATCATGGTGATGCCTTGTCCCCTTGCGGCACATACAGAAATAAAACCTCTTCCTGATCCTTTCTGATAAAGCAGTTTGGCCATGGTGGCAATGATTCTTCCACCGGTAGCGGCAAAAGGATGTGCAGCGGCCAGGCTACTGCCTTTTATGTTCAGCTTGCTTCTGTCTACAGAACCCAGGGGACTGTCAAATCCAAACTGTTTACTGAGTGTGTGGCTCTCCCATATTTTAAGGGTCGTGAGTACCTGAGCAGCAAAGGCTTCATGAATCTCATAGAAATCAAAATCCTGTAATGTGAGCTCTGCTTTTGCCAGCATACGGTTGGCGGCATATACCGGAGCAAGCAACAGGTTTTGTTTGTTTTGTACATATTCAATGGCGGCCACTTCTGCAAAAGTGATATACGCCAGCACGGGCAAATTGTGTTCTTTGGCCCATGCTTCGCTGGACAACAGTACAGCAGAAGCTCCATCGGTAAAAGGGGTGGAATTGCCAGCGGTAAGCGTACCGTGTTCTTTATCAAATGCCGGATGCAGGCGTGCCAGTTTTTCGAGCGTCGTATCCCGGCGCAGATTATTATCATGTTTCAGTCCCAGATAGGGGGTAAGCATATCATCAAAAAAACCTTCGTCGTACGCAGCAGCTGTTTTCAGATGGCTTTGCATGGCAAACAGATCCTGTTCCTCTCTTGTAATTCCGTAATACTGAGCCGTGATTTCTGTATGTCCTCCCATGGATAAACCGGTAAGCGGCTCATCGTTTACGGGTACAACGGGCACGAGATCTTTGGGCCGGAGTTTTAGGAGCTGACCTATTTTCCCGAATATTGATTTGGATCGGTTAGCAGCCAGCAGGATGGAGCGAAGCCTGTCGCCCGCTACAATGGGCACATTGCTGGTAGAGTCCACACCGGAGGCAATTCCGGATTCAATCTGGCCCAGGGCTATCTTATTGGCAATATAAATGGCGGCTTCGATGCCGGTGGCGCAGGCTTGTTGCAAGTCGCAAGCCGGGGTGGCAGGATCCAGCGATGTTTGCATCACACTTTCCCGGATCAGGTTTGATTCGGTACTGTGTTTGATCACAGCCCCACCGGCTACTTCACCGAGAAGCTGTTTTTGCAAACCATAGCGGGCAATAAGCCCGTTTAATGCCGCAACGAGCATATCCTGGTTGCTGGCCTGTGTATAGTTGGTATTGCGGCGCGCAAAGGGAATGCGGTTGGAACCAACCACAGCTACCCTTCTTACTTGTTTAGCGTTGTTCATAGGATGTGATTTTAATGACAAACGATTTGTTACGTTTTAAAGCGGAATCGGAATATCTGTTTTCAGCAGGTTGCTATATCCCTTTGCAAGCAGACGGGTTTTGTTTTCATTCCAGATTTCGCATTGAGCATTTGTGATCTGCCGTCCTTTTTTAACGATGGATGTTTCGGCAATTACAAATTCATTTTCTTTTGCAACGGCAAAATAGTCGATCACATTGTTGATGGTGGTCCAGAAAAAAGGGTCGTTGCACGAATATACCGTTGCCCCGATAACATCATCCATGATGGCGGCTGTAACTCCACCATGAAGTGTGCCTACGGGGTTTATCATTTCATCCCTTACCTGGTAGCGGAATGACAATTTCCCTTCCTCCGCAGCGAGCACGGTAGGCCGCAGCCAATGTGTGAAAGGCGAGGGAGAGGAGGTGAATTCCTGACCGATGCGTGCTTTCAATGCTTCGAGACGTTTATTCGTATTCATGTCGGTTTGTTTTTTTGTAAGATCTGTTAAAGACATTGAAATATACCAATCGGTATATTAAGTAATAAAAAAAATCAGCGTTTCATTTCCTCATCCATGATTACCTGGATGCGGCTGAAAGCCGAAAACAGGTATTTAGGGTTATCATAAATTTTGGAAAGCATCATTCCGCCTTCCACCAGTGAGATAATTTCGTAGGCATAATCCATTGAATTGATCTTGTGAGTGAATTCCTTGTTTTGAATGCCCTCTTCAATAATATTGCTGAGCATCTGCGCCCAGTTTTTAATGCTTTTCTGCACTTCGGTTCTCAGAAAGGGGAGGTTGTCATCGGCTTCTACCGAGGCATTCAGAAAAGGACACCCTCCGCGTTCGGCAATCGATTTCCAGTTGGCACGGTAGTAACCTGCAAAAGCCCTCAGCTTTCCCGATGCGGTGTCTTTATGAGCAATAGAATCTTTCAGTCGTTTTTTTATTCCGGCAATATTATAGCGGAATACTTCCAGGGCCACTTCATCTTTATTTTCAAAATTGCCGTAGATGGAGCCTTTGGTAAGACCGGTAGCTTCCAGCAAATCGGCCATAGACGTGCCGGCATATCCTTTGCGGTTGAAAATCGGAGCCGATTTCTCAATGATAAATTCCCTTGTTTGTTCCGATTTTGTCATGACTCTTCCCCTTTCTTCACTAAAGGTAGTAAAAATATACCAATCGGTATATTTTTACTACACTTATTTTTTATCGGATCAAAAGCACTGCTTAAGCTGTAAAGTGCGCTTCGGAGGTGATGGGAATATTCAGCACTTTGGAAATCAGACAGTTTTTTTCCGCTTCCTTGGTCACCGCCGTAAAATCCTCGGCGCTGATGCCTGCCACTTTTCCGGTAATGGAGAGATGCACGGAAATAATTTTGGGTCCTTCCATGGATACACTTGCTTCGGTATCTAAAGCCGAAGGGTTTAAGCCTTTGGCCGACAGGAGGGAGCTAACCGCCATGGTAAAACACCCGGCATGAGCTGCAGCCAGCAGTTCTTCCGGGTTGGTGCCCTGCACGCCCTCGCCAAAGCGGGTTTTGAAGCTGTATACCGTATTGTTTAAAATGCCGCTGGGGGCGGTAAGGGTTCCGGATCCTTCCTTGAGGGTTCCTGCCCAATGTGCTTTTGCAGTACGTTTCATGGTTGTAATAAATGTTTAGATTTATAATTAATTGTATGTTTTACTTTCCTGGTTTAATCTTCCAGGTGTCCAAATTTACCATTATTATAATCATCAATGGCTTCCATGATTTCCTTGCGGGTGTTCATCACAAAGGGTCCCTGGGCGGCAATTGGTTCATGGATAGGCTCTCCGCTCAGCACCAGAACCACGGCATCTTCGCTGGCATGAACGGTAAACGATTCTCCGTCATTTTCAAACAGGACAAAGTGATTCACCGGAACATCTTCGGTATCATTCACCCTGATACTTCCTTCTATAACCAGCAGAGCCGTATTATAGGTTTCGGGAAAGGAAAACGTAGTATCGGCACCTTTGTTCAGTTTGGCATTCAGCAGGTGCACCGGGGTAAAGGTAGTAGCTGCTCCTTGCACACCATTATATTCACCGGCAATCACTTCAATCACACCTTTGTTATCGGGCAAGGTAAATTTGCTGATCTGCTCTTTTGTCAGACCCTGGTATTTGGGTTTAGACATTTTATATTTGGCAGGCAGGTTTACCCATAGCTGTACCATCTGGAAATCGCCACCGCTTTTGCTGAAGTTTTCTTCATGAAACTCCTTATGTAAAATACCCGAAGCAGCTGTCATCCATTGTACTTCCCCTTCTCCTATCACGCCGCTGTTGCCGGCACTGTCGTGATGGGCCACCTTGCCTTTATAGGCAATGGTAACCGTTTCAAACCCCCGGTGGGGGTGAACACCCACTCCTTTGGGTACTTCTGAAGGTGGAAAGTAAAACCTGGAGTTATAATCCAACATGATAAAAGGGGTCATGCGTTCCATATTCAGACGGTAGGCGCCTGGGATAAAGTTGTGAACCCGGAACCCATCGCCTACATAATGCGGTTCTCTGGGTGGTACCACTACTTCAATAGTTCTCTTTTTCATAATGATATGGTTTTAATACAGCACAAAAGTACATCCCTTTAAAACGATGTGCATTGATCTATGATAAGAAATGAGGGGGTAGGGTAAAGCGGAAAGTTAATTAGCCCCGGAATCATACATTTTCCGGAATTCCAGCGGGGTCTGACCGCATTTTTTTTTGAATAAACGCGAGAAATAGTGCATATCGGCATAGCCTACGTTTTCAGAGACCTGAGATACCGACGCCTTGGTAAAAACAAGCATTCGTTTGGCTTCCACCATGGTACGTTCTATGATCATTTCCGTAGCCGTTTTATTGATGGTTTCCTTACAGATCCGGTTCAGATGCTTTTCGCTCAGATGCAACAGATCGGCATATTCACCTGCCGATTTTATCTTTTTAAAATGTTTATCGATCAGACTTTCAAATCGTCTCCTGCTGGATAGAAAGTTTTGATTCTGAACTTTCCTTTTGGAATCGGGGAGATACAAGCGGGTAAAATCAATGTACAGCAAATCGAGCAACGCGCCTATGCGTTGAAATTTCATGAGGTTGTCGTTTCGGTATTCATTGAGAATATCATGGAACAGGGACTCTGTGATAGCGCGATCTCTGCCTTCCAGAAGAATAAACGGGTCGTTGTAAAGAGAACAGTAAAAAGGGAAATCAAGCAGGGACACCCCGCTGGCATTGAGGTTAAAGAAGCTCCGGGTATGAAAAAGAATGTATCCGTCTGCATCCGGCGAGAGGGTCCAGCTATGCGCTTTACCCGGACAGATCAGGAAAACAGAGCCGGGAGTAACATCATAATCTGTGAAATCGATGCGGTGCGTACCGGTTCCTTTTGTACACAGGAATATGAAAAAGAAGTTGTGCTTATGAGGCTTGAGAATGAATTCATGTTGTCTGAAATGTTCCTGCCAGGTATTGACATAGATGTCGGCTGTCTTACCCAGGTAGTGGAATTGCTCTATGTCATAAACAGGTAGCGAGGTTTGCATAAGCAAATATAAAAAAAGCGTATTAAGTCCAAAAAGAAGCGTGAAACAGGCTCAGGAGGCACGGTCTGATGGAGGAACTTTGTATACAGAAAACAATCCCGGAAATCGTATATAAAGTATAGCAGACGGCTTTAGCAATTCAGCCGGTTCTGAATCCCGCCTATACAAGGTGAAAACAAGATACCGGAGACTGTTTTAAGCACCGCAAAGATGCGGAAGAAAATAACACCATGAACAATATAAAAATAGTACTGAAACAACAAGGACGATCGCAGGCCTGGCTTGCGGAGAACATAGGAAAGAGCTATGTAGTAACAACCAACTATTGCAATAACAAAACCCAGCCAAGTTTGGCCACCCTATACCGGATAGCAGCGGTACTGGAAATAGATGTGAAGGATCTGGTAGGAATTGTAGAGAATAATTTAAATCCCCGTTAACCCATGTATCGGCAAAGGGAATAAAAAATCCTCTACCACACTGTGTTCCGCTTGTTTCACGTGTGCCGCATATTTGGTAAGGCTTTCATGAAGTACTGCAGCAAAAGATGGTTTTAACTTTCCAATCAGGATATTAACGGTTTTGATTTCTTCCTTCAGCGCATCCCGGTTGACAGTACCCGATGGGGTATATTTTTTTGAGAGGGATTCGAAATTGCAGGTAAAAGTTTTTTCTACCTCATTGTAATAATCGATAAGCAGAGGATTGGCGGTAAAGGTTTTCAGATGGGCCAGTTGTATGGCATCTGCTTTTTGAACGGCCTTTACTTCGGGATCTGCGGAAGTGGACAATAGCGATACCAGGACAGGAGCCTGGAAGAGGAGTTCTTTTTCTTTGGCAGAAAGGGTTTCAAATTCGTTGATCATCGTGTTGCGTATAAATACCTGAAATTTCGGAAGATCTCCCAGGTCTCTGTTTTTATTTGTTTGCACCGGATTCAAATTTTTCAGGAAATTGTTTGACAATACCATCGCTGAACATATCAGCCATAATCAGGATTTCGGTATTTATTTTATCAAAAGCCATCACATCTCCGTCATAATTCTTTACCAGACGTTGCTCTGCTTCATCGGTAGTGATTTGCAGATGTTCTTTCATCATCATCTTCATATCGATCAGCGGCCAGGCATGATTGAGTTTGCAGAGGTATGCGGAGAGTTCATCGGCATTGGCATACCATTGTTTATTGGCTTCGTCAAGCGCAGCCGTATTCCTGGTTTTGCTGGCCTTTACCACCTCGAAGGAAATATTGATATGCGCCATCAGGATAGTGGTCAGGTGAATGCCTGCATCATCTCCATAATAGGTTTTAAACACATTGCCTATATCCGTTTGGTTTTGCAGCAGACGGGATTCGGCCTGGGCTGTGCCGGGCAGGTCATCAACAAGACAAAGAATTACATTCCGTGTCCAGGTTACATGTTCTTCCCATACTTTACGCATGGTTTGGTTCAGTGTTATTCGTAAGTCAGTTGCAGAGCCGGAATTAGAAATCTGCGTTTTGGGTTGCATAACCGGCTGAGCAGAGCTGATGGTGGCGAATAACAGGAAGACGGGTAAACAAGCAGTTATTTTTTTCATACTGATATTTGAGCCCGATTAAACGGATCAGGCGATTAGTTTTGCTTCCGATGTAATTGGAATACTCAGGGCTTTGGAAATCAGACAGCTTTTTTCAGCCTCTTTGGTAAGGGCTGAAAAATCTTCTGCTGTGATACCCGGAATGCTTCCGGTGATGGACAACAGTATGCCTGTAATTTCAAGTCCTTCCATTTTAACGGTGGCTTTTGTATCCAGGGAGGTAGGTTTCAACCCTTTCCTGGTAAGAAGAGCCGCTACCGACATAGTGAAACAACCGGCATGGGCAGCACCCAGCAATTCTTCCGGATTTGTTCCCGTTTCTCCTGCTTCAAAACGTGTTTTGTAGCTGTAATTTGTCTCTTTCAGAATACCGCTGTCGCTGCTCACTTTTCCTTTCCCTTCTTTCAGATCACCCTGCCAGTTTGCAGTAGCGCTGCGTTCGATTACTTTTTTAGTTTCGGATGAACCATTGGTCTGTCCTGCTTGTACTGGAGTGTTTATGGTAGCCATGACGTTGTTTTTTTAGGTGTGATTTATTGATACAGCAAAAGTAGTTTGCTCACCACCCAAAAGCATTACAGAAATACCGGACAGAGTTACATATTTCCCATTTTTTCCCCTTAGCGTCCCTTTATTTCCTTAATCCGGCATCATGCTATACAAAGGGGTAGAAAAGTGTAAGTTAATGCCGGACTTATGTAACATGCTATGTCAGGAAAGAGCTAATTTTGTAACAGATAACTGGAACACTGACCCATGTATCCGGTTCGGAAATAAATCTTTTAAAAACAGCTAATATGGAATTCTCACACGACGGAAAAATGGAAAAAGGAAAGCATATTTTGGGTAAAAATGAGAAACGACCGGCTGCATCGGCTGAAAACGTTCACCGTTTTAATACCCAGCCAGTTAATGAAGAATTGCATATCGATAAAGAAAGTGTAAATTCGATCAAGGATAAAGAAAGCTCCGGGAAGATGGATCAGAACACAACAAATACAAATGGACATTCCTTTGCCAAGCCTGTTGAAAAAGGGGAAGATGCCATGGACATGATTACCCGTTCGTATGCAAAGCTGATGGAGATTAATGCCGATTTCAATAAAGAACTGATGGCACTGATCAAAAATTCAAAAGTAACAGGCGGTGAGGAGATGATGGATCTGATACAAAAGAATTTCGAAGCATCGGGCAAACTGGCCATGAACAATACCAATGAGATACTGGGATGGTATCATAAGCATACCGATCTGGCTCATTCTTTCAATACCCAGTTTATGGACAATATGCGTATGCAGACAGAAGCGATTCTGAAGATGCAGCATAAGGGGCTGGATGTGTTTACCGAATGGGCATCGGATTGGTGGACTCCAAGTGACAAGGAGTCGAAGAAAATGTAAGTAGCGTTCAATTACCGGACATAATTTATGCCACTTTATACCGCGCACCAGCGAAAAAACATATTTTTTGCCCTGATCCTGATATTGGGTGTGTTTCTGTTGTTTTCGATGAAAGGCATTTTCACCGCTATTCTCGGAGCCATTGTATTGTATACCCTTTTCAAACCAACGTATATCTGGCTTACCGAGAGGCATAAGCTGGGCCGGTCGCTCAGCAGCCTGCTCGTTATCCTGATCACCTTTCTGCTCATCGTGTTGCCGATGATGTTGCTTACCTATATGCTGGTAAGCAAAATACAACAGTTTCAAAAAGATCCTTCTGAAATAAGCCGGATTGTAGAGCGGATCAATGCCTATGCGGGATCCAATTTTGATAAACCAGCACTCGTACAGAATGGAATAGAAAATATTTCTGCCTGGGCCCTGGGCTCTTTTTCTTCCGTTGTTTCAGGCGCTTTTCAAACATTTATCACGCTTACCGTTCTCTACTTTCTCCTGTATTTTATGTTGTTCTCGCACGAGGAATTTGAACGTACACTGATGAAATATCTGCCGTTTCCGGAAGAATCCAGTCTGCGTTTCGGAACAGAGCTCAAAAACATTACCTATTCCAATATTCTGGGTCAGGGGCTGATTGCTTTTAGTCAGGGAATAATAGTAGGTGTAGGGTTTCTGATATTCGGTATTCCCGATCCCCTTTTCTGGGGAATCATTTCCGTATTTGTCTGTTTTCTGCCTGTGGTAGGAGCACCTATTATCATTGTACCTGCCGGCATTGTGGAACTGGCTTACGGACATACATTGGCCGGGGTAGGGATCATGATCTGGGGGCTTGCATTGGTGGCTCTGATTGATAATTTTCTGCGTCTGTTTATTTCCCGCAAAATTGCCAAGACCCATCCCCTCATCACCATCATTGGCGTAGTGATAGGCGTTCCGATATTCGGCTTGTTGGGATTGGTGATAGGCCCCTTGCTTCTTTCCTATTTCATCCTGATGGTAATGATGTATGAAACACAGTATACCCATCCGGAAGAGAAAGAAGTACCCTCAACAGATACGACCCCCAAGAAGCCATCCAATGATCCGTTTCTGAAATAAAGAGAATCCGGTTAAGGATTCTCTGTCGTCACATCTTCAGCGGCTCTGGCCTTGTCCGGCGCATTCAGAAGTTCTGAATCTACCATGTATAAGGCATCGGCCTGGGCTTTGTCTCCACCGGCTATTTTCATTTTGTCGAGCAATTTTAAAGCAAGGGTTTCTTCTTCTACCTGTTCTTTCACAAACCATTGCATGAAATTCCAGGTGGCCCAGTCTTCCTCATCCATACTCATTTTAGCTAATTTGTAAATGGCGGTGGTATTATCCACTTCGTGGGCAAAGACCATTTCAAAGCAGTTGTTGATGCTGGCCGGATGAGCCGGAGGGGCCGGGATTGCGGAAATGACAACAGGAGCTCCTCTTTTTAAAATATATTCCAGAATCTTCATCATGTGGTTTCGTTCTTCGTTGGCATGCCGAAAAAGAAAGGTGGCCACACCTTCAAACCCCTGGGTATCGGCCCAGGAAGCAAAGGATAAATAGATCTGAGAAGCGTATGCCTCTTTGGTCATCTGAGCATTTAATGCCGATGCTAATACCGGGGAAAGCCTGTTTCTCTTCATGGGATGTATGATTAAATAGGTTGAAATTAAATGTGAATGAACTGTTATAGGTTAGGTATTACAGTCACTGCAAGGATAGAGAAACTGGCTCCGGAAAGATTACATAATTGTTCCGAAAAGTTGCATTTTTCCTATGTGGAAACATTTACGTCTGCATATCCAAACTCGTATCACTTCGTTGATTGCTTATGAGCGGTTTCCTATTTCTTTTATACAGATTCAAACTGTAAACTTCCGGCGTAAGAATAATCTCAGAAATATTGACCCGTTTTTATATCCCGGAAAGAATCCCAATCAGGTTTTAGAATACCACTCCTTATGTATGAAAGAATATAGTGATCCAACGGAGGCTCTGAAGACGTAAGGAAAATGAAATTACGTCCGAAGCAAAAAACAAATCGAATGTAATTTAGCTCCGAACAAACTATCGTGTATGGGGCTTGACATACGACCAATGGGAAAACCTAAACCCGGATTTGAAGAACGGTATAAAGAGCTATCCAAAATTCTGCAGAGAAAAGAAAAGCGGGGACTCTCTTTAGCCGACAAACTCAACGCCCGGAAAAAATTATCGAAAGAGGAATTGTTTCTGGCTCTGGAGTGGTTCAGGATACAGATCAAGTCGTATGAAACTATCCGGGCCCCGAGAGTTGGAAGAGATCAAGAAGCCGATAGCTGGTTAAGACAAAAGTATCGGGAAACAGACCAGGAGTTATCGGAAACAGAGTTCCTAAGGATACATGATGGATATTATGTAATTGAACTGGCCAAAGAAAAGGATGGGTTGCCGGTATACCGGTCCTTGAAAGGAGATGCGAATGTATTCAACGGCGCTTTATTAACATCCTGTGCGGATTTAATCGGTCAGAATTTGGTGAGGGAAGCGCAGAAGACAAAGACCGCTAAAGAGACATTAGATTACGGACGCCGTCTTATGAAGATTGCAGATAAGATTGCCGGAGAAAAGAAGTTGCTCTATTTGAAAGATCAGCGAGAGCAACCTGAAGCAAATACCGAAGCGCTGGAAAGCAAATTGCACATCATCTTTTCACTTGGCAGGTGGCTGATCTTTTATGGGGAAAGAGGGCATGGGGTTGAGGTGGGGTTTTGAATAGGGAAGGGGGCAGAGAGGCTCCTTTTTTTAGTAAAATTTGCCTAATCCCTGGTTTTTGATACTTTTGTCATCCGTTCCTGAATTTTATGGGGGATTAGCTCAGCTGGCTAGAGCGCTTGTCCCGCTCTGCGGGACAAGAGGTCGCCGGTACAGTTGAGATCTTTTTCTCTATTAGTGCAAACGTTCTTAATTTTATCGCTTTATAAATGGGGGATTAGCTCAGCTGGCTAGAGCGCTTGCATGGCATGCAAGAGGTCGTCGGTTCGACTCCGATATTCTCCACGACCCGTCATCCCTTAGGTTGACGGGTTTTTTTATGGCTCATTTTGTATACATTCTATACTCCGAAAAGGTGAACAAATACTATGTAGGCAGTTCACATGACCCTTCATTAAGGTTACTGCTACATAATCAAGGCGCTACCAGATCTACCAAAGCGGGTATCCCATGGAAACCCGCATTCATTGAAAAACAGGTGGATAAAAGTGCTGCTCTTAAGAGGGAAAAAGAAATTAAACGCCAGAAAAGCCGCAAATACATTGAACTATTGATTCAAGCTGGCTAGGCGCTTGTTCCGCAAAGCCGGACGATATACTCCATCCATAGAGGTGAAAAAGCCCCGAAGTCGTTCACTTCGGGGCTTTTTCACTTGACTTCCCCTTTCTAAATTCACTACCTTGTGAATGATAGATTGTTTAAAAAACAGGCAATTCGATAAGTTTAGCATCTCATGAGCGTACCAGAGCACAATGACATATTTTCCCTGGCCTGGGAGGTGATTAACCAGACTTCCCTGAATTTATTCCTTACGGGCAAGGCTGGAACAGGCAAAACGACTTTTTTGAAATATGTGCGGGAACATAGCACTAAGAATACTGCTATTGTAGCTCCTACCGGGGTGGCCGCCATGAATGCAGGAGGGGTCACCATTCATTCCCTTTTTCAGCTTCCCCTTCTCCCTTTTCTCCCGGAATACACTACGCATTCGGAACAGATTCAGTTCATGAACCGCTATTCCCTGTTCAGGGGTATGCGCCTGAGCAAAGAAAAAACGGAACTGCTCAACGAGCTGGAACTCCTTATCATTGACGAGGTGAGCATGGTCCGTGCCGATCTGTTGGATATGATAGATGAATCGCTTCGTCATTTCCGTAACCGGAAAAATATGCCTTTCGGAGGAGTGCAGGTGCTTTTTATAGGCGATCTGTACCAACTTCCGCCCGTGGTGAGGGAGGCCGACTGGGAGGTGATGAAAAACCATTATGCCAGTCCGTATTTTTTCAGTGCTAAAGTAATGGAAAACTGCCCTATGCTTTTTTTGGAACTTAAAAAGATCTACCGCCAGAGCGATGAAACCTTTATCCGCATCCTGAACGGGATCCGCAACAATCGGATGTCGGCAGAGGATCTGGAAGTGCTGAACCGGCGCTGTATTAGCGGGGGTGCAAGCGGCACTATAAAAGGGATCACCTTGGTAACGCACAATACACAGGCCGACCGTATCAACCTGCTGGAACTTCAAAAGATTGAAACCCCTTTACATCGCTTTTCAGCCGAAGTGAAAGGGGCTTTTCCAGAATCTTCTAACCCCTGCGAAATAGAATTGCAACTGAAGGTGGGTGCACAGGTCATGTTTATCCGCAACGATCCGGAAAAAAGATATGTCAATGGTACCATTGCCGTGGTGAGTGCTATCAGTAGTGATCAGATCATGGTAAAGCTGAACGATGAAAAGAAGTCATTTTCCCTGGGAAAGGAGCAATGGAAAAACATTCGTTACCAACTGGATAAAGCATCGGGGAAACTGGAAGAAGAGGAAATCGGAAGCTTTACCCAATACCCCTTACGTTTGGCCTGGGCTGTTACTATCCACAAGAGTCAGGGACTCACGTTCGATGAAGTAACTCTTGATGCGGAGAAATCCTTTGCTGCCGGACAGGTATATGTGGCACTGAGCAGGTGCAGGACGTTGGAAGGAATTACCCTGCTTTCGCCCATCCGTTCTTCCCACATATTCACTGATCAGCAGATCACTGAATTTTCGAAAAGGGAGCATAAAACAGATGAGCTGATCGGGAGGCTGGAAACAGAAAAGAAAAAATATGCCGCCGCTATGCTGATGCGTGCATTTGACTGGAAAAAGACAGTGCTGGACTTGGAACTGTTACAGGAAACATTCAATGGAAAAGCGCCAAAGGTGGAAGGGACGGAAACAGATTCGTTTTCTATCCTGTTGGATAATGCCCGTAAACAAGGTCAAGTAGCAGAACGGTTTATCGCCGAGCTGGGAAGGAAATTTGCTGAAAATCCTTTGAATGAACCCTGGCTTATTCAGAAAGTGACAGGGGCGAAAAAATTCTTTATAGAAAAGGTACAGCAAGAGCTGATCCTTCCCCTCGAAGAAATCCGGATAAAGCTGAAAGGAAAAAAAGGATTCAAGAAGTTCATCCGTCAATTGACAGAGGTAGAGAATTCCCAGGAAACCAAAATACGCCTGATGGAACGGGCATCGTATGCCAACCTCGATATGGGCATAGTGGCGTCAGAAGTGAAAAAAACACCCGCCCGTGGAGAAAGTAAATTGGAAACCCTGGCCTTATACAGACAGGGGAAAAAGGCGGAAGAAATTGCACTACACAGGGAGATGGCTGTTTCGACCATAGAAGGACATCTGGCCGAGCTGGTTGCTGATGGAGAGGTCAAAATTTCCGATTTTGTGGAAGAAGCCTTGCTTGAGAGAATAAAAACAGCAGCAGGTAAAACAGAGAACAAACTGCTCTCCTTTATTAAAAATGAACTGGGCCAAGCCGCCACATACGGACAAATCCGGATGGCTCTGAATCACCTGAAGAGGGTGGAGGAGACTTAACTCCCGGTATTCTTTGTTTTGCCATCCACTTCCTCATCTTCGGCCCAATAGATTTCCATGAAAGGGTCGCTTTCCAGAGGTTTGGTTTCGGGTTTCTTTTCCAGGGGTATGACTTTTCGGGGAGAAGGTTTAGATGCTGCGGTCTTCTTCTTTCCTTTTGAAGAACTTTTTTTTACTGACATATAATACGCTCCTTTTTCAACTTTTGATGAACTGATATGGCTTTGACAATACCCCGTAAAATAAGGCAGGATACCAGGCGGATAAATCCGATATGCTTATTATTCAGAGAGCCCACAACAGACCATAAGTCTTGGGGCAGCAGATGAAGGGGAAGATTGTGAAGCCATCATTAACACAAAGTTAATAGAAATAACCGGCCCAAGCAAGACGCTCGTGAGGCATTGTAACACAGGTAGATAGCTTTTGATGGCTGGCGGAAAGGTGCTGAGATACAATCACTTATCCTCCCGATTTTCTTTATTCATCCGTCCTGACTATTTTTGCGGGGCTATAAAGCTTTTTGTCAGAAATGAATTCTGTCAGGATAAACGATCATAAGAATGCTGAAATTTCTTGCCAACTTGGTTTCGATTCTCATCAGTCCCCTGTTTGCTCCTACCTATCTTTTTTTTATCATCCTTTTTTACTTTCCGGCAACAGCTTCCATTACCGGCCTAACCGATAAGCTGCTGGCCATCCTGTATATTTTCCTGGCTACGTTTGCCATTACGTTTGTTCTGATCTATATCTTATATAAAGCCAGGAAGATTTCTGACATCACCATGAACAACCAGAAAGACCGCTACCTGCCCCAGCTGTTTCTGAGCGGGATGTATGTGGTAATCACCGCCTGGCTGTACAACCGTTATGGCAAAACAGATGCCCTGGCCATGGGTATGCTGGCGAGCACCATAACCGTACTTACGATAACTCTTGTAAACCGTTTCTGGAAAATAAGCACCCATTCATCGGGTGTGGCAGGGGTATTCGGGATTGTGACAGCCCTTTTTCTGAAGGCTTCCGATTCGGCTTTTCTGGTTCCGTATCTGATCATCACCTTTCTTACCCTGGTGGTGTGTATGGCCCGTCTGTACCTGAAAGCACATACACCTTTGCAGGTCATCTGCGGGTTTATACTGGGCGGAGGGAGCGGGTTCTGCTTGTTTTACTTCCGTTAAAAAGCTTCTCCCTGGTTGAAATAGAGTCCGGAAGTACCGGGTCCGATTCCTGAATCGATACCGATATTGAGTCGTTCGGCCTTGTTGATCATAATCCTCAGACAAAGTCCGGCGGTAAAATGCATGGTATCCCAGCTTAGACTGTTAAAGTTGGGGCCTACTTCTCCTCCGGAAAGGAAGGCGGTAAGGCCTATGACCTTATAAACCGGAAAGCGGTATTCGGCCTGAGCGGCCACCAGGAGCTTATCCCTGTACCGGCCGAAATAATAACCTCTCATAATCATATCCCCCCCTATCTGGGCCATCTCTCTGAAAGGCACATCGCCGGTATTGTAATTGATGATGGCTTGCAGGGCCAATACTTTGCGCCCACCGAAATTGATGAAGTCGCGCATATCGATGGTGTAATTATTATAGAAGTGATTGCCTCCGAATTCAGGCTGGTTGAAGACACTAGATGCTTCAAGGAAGAAACCTTTGTAACTGTTGAGGATATTATCGCGCGAGTCGTACAAGAAATCGAACCCTACACCGGAAGCTTTGGCTCCGTGAGATCCGGAGATATGGCCGGTATCAAGGATGCTTCCCTTGTTAAAGGTAACATTGTTAAGATTGATATACTGATAAATGATACCGAGGAAATAACGGGTGCTGATACGGCCCAGCAAACGTTGATTGATGCTGATCAGATCATAAGAAATAGGCTGTTGCATGGCGGCAGTAGTGGAATTACCGACGCCCCAGAACAGGTCCGGATACTTGTTATAAAAATTTTCGCCTTTGAGGAAGAATCGTTCATTTTTGAAGATGAGGTTGTTCTTGACCTGTGCCAGAATCTGTCTCTTTTCCGTATAATCGATATAGCTTTCGGTATTGGATTTCCGTACAGTACTGTCATTACTTTTGGAAAGTTTGAATACCTGGAGCCAAAAGATACCGCCTGAAATACCTGTTTCGGGTTTTCCACCCAATTCGGGGGCAATCACATAACTCTTATCCTTAAATATACTGGCTACCTTATGATAAAAGCGCATAACCTTGGTGGAATCCTGGCTTTTTGGAGGAGGTACTGTATCGCAAGGGCCGGAGTAAGAAATGGCAAATCCGCTGTAAAAACAGAAAACAAATAGCAGGCAGCAGATATACTTCATATTTTTCAGAATGTGCAAAAGTACGAAATACTTCTTATTTCATTAATTCAGAGCTTCTTATGTGAAAACTGAATTTTGTCGGACGTGCTGGAATTTAGTACCTTTGCCCCTCTATTTCCTGGGGTATAGATGTCCAAAAAAAAGATCATTTTTCTGGGTGGTTCACTCAACCAAACGACTCAAATGCATCAGATATCATTGCACCTGAGCAATGATTATGATTGTTATTTCAGCCAGATTTTTGCCAACCATTTTATTATCCGAACTACGCAAAAGCTTGGGCTATTGGAACACACGGCTTTGGCCGGACAATTCAAAGCCCGTTCGGATGAATACCTGAAAGAGCATAACCTCCGTAACGATTATCGTGCCAGTGTTTATAATAACACGTATAGCCTGGTGGTTGCCTGCACGGATATAATCATGCCAGGAGCGCTCAAGGGTATTCCCACTATATGGGTGCAGGAAGGCATGATTGATGGAATGAATACCCTGGCCAAGATAACCAAGGCATTGAAATTACCACGTTATCTGGCACTGGGTACTTCACTCAACGGATCATCCAATCTCTGCGATATATATTGTGCCGCTTCCGAAGGGTATAAAAATCATCTGGCCCGTATGGGCACCGATCGGGGTAAAATAGCGGTTACGGGTATTCCCAATTTTGATAACCTGCACAGTCACCTGAACAATGATTTTCCATACCGCGATTATGTGATGGTGGCCACTTCAGATATACGGGAATGCCTGGGCAAGGACAACCGTCCGGAATTTATTCAGAAGGCGGTGAAGATTGCTGCCGGTCGCCGGTTGATATTCAAGCTTCATCCCAATGAAAGGCGTGACAGGGCCATTCAGGAAATCAAGGACAATGCTCCTGCGGATACCCTCGTTTTTACCGAAGGGAATACCAATGATATGATTGCCAATAGTGTGGAGCTCATTACGCAATTCTCAACAGTAGTGTATGTAGGCATTGTGCTGGGTAAAAAAGTGCATTCCTATTTTGATGTGGAAGAGCTCCACCGACTGGTACCTGTTCAGAACAACGGTACCTCGGCCCGGAATATTGCCGATATATGCCGTGCTTTTATTGATTTTAAAGGAAACGGAAGTCAGTTTCTGAAACAGTATACGCCTGCCAATACCATCGCCTTTGCAACTGCCAGCTAGTATCGTAGCCGTTATACAAGCCCGTACGGGTTCTACCCGTTTGCCGGGTAAGATTCTGATGCCATTGGCATCAGAACCATTGTTATACCGCATGGCAGAACGGGTACTGCAAAGCAACTTATGTACACAGGTAGTTATTGCCACCACCACCGATGCGGCTGATGATGCCGTGGAGGAATTGTGTATTCAACATCACCTTACCTGTTTTCGTGGCCACCCGACCGATCTGCTAGACAGACATTATCAGGTGGCTCAAAAATTCAATGCCGATATTATTCTCAAGATACCTTCCGATTGCCCGCTGATAGATCCGGAGATTATTGACCGGGGTATCCGTTTTTTTCTGGATCGCTGGCCCAACTTTGATTATGTAAGTAATCTGCACCCGGCCTCTTATCCCGACGGAAACGATGTGGAAATAATGACCTATGAAGCCCTGGAGAAAGCCTGGAAAGAGGCAACCCGTGGACTGGAGCGGGAACATACCACACCCTACATATGGGAAAATCCGGAGAAATTCCGGATCGGTAATTTTGTATGGGAAACTGGAAAAGATTATTCCATGTCGCACCGATGGACCATCGACTATCCGGAGGATTATACCTTCATCGAAAAAATTTATGTGGCTTTATATGCTTCCAATCCGCGTTTCGGAATAGCAGATATTCTGAATGTGGCATCGAGCAAAGAGATATTTGAAATAAACAGTAAGTATGCAGGGGTGAACTGGTACCGTAACCACCTGGAAGAACTGAAAACGATAAGCCCGGAACAAACAAAACAGCTGTAGCATGACGGAAGAAAGAAAAAAAGAACTGCAAGAAATCGCTTTCCGCGTAAGAGAGCATATCATTAATCTGAGTACTGACGGAGGTTGTTTTACAGGAGCCTCCTTGTCCTGTGCTGATTTGCTGGTATACCTGTATGCCGATTTTCTGAATGTAAACAAGACTAATCTGAAGGATCCTAACAGGGACTACCTCTTCCTTTCCAAAGGACACGATGTACCTGCCATGTACGGAACCTTTGCCGAGCTGGGCCTGATGGAGAAAGACCGGTTGAAAAACCACCTGAAAGCCACGGATTCCGTTTACTGGCATCCAAACCGTAATGTGCCGGGGGTGGAATTCCACTCCGGCTCTCTGGGGCATCTGCCTGCAGTGGCTATGGGCGTGGCTATGGACGTAAGACTTCGCAAACAGAATAACAAAGTGATCGTGATTACCGGCGATGGGGAGCTGAATGAAGGGACGGTGTGGGAAACAGTATTGGTAGCTCATGCGCATCGGTTAAATAACCTTACTTTTGTGGTGGACAGAAATCAGTTCCAGGCCAATGTGGCTACGGAAGATCTTATTCCGCTGGAACCGCTGGCCGATAAATTTGAAGCATTTGGTTGTGTCGTGAAAAGAATCAACGGACATGACTTTAATGCGCTGGAGGAAGCTTTTAAGGCATTGCCGTTTGACAAGGAAAAACCAAGTGTGATTATTGCAGATACGGTTCGCGGAAAAGGGCTGCCAAGTATTGAAGCCCGTGCCGACCGCTGGTTCTGTAATTTTTCAAAAGAGGAAATAAGTTCCCTGATGAAAGAACTGCACGGAGAAGGAAAAACAGATCTGCATTCAGAAACCCTTACAGTACGATAATCCATGAGCTACGAAGAACTATTAAAGGAACTGGTCCTGAAGGACGAACGTTATGTGGTCATGACATCCGAGAACCGGGCCCTGATCAAGAATCTGCCTCCGGTGCTGAAAGATCGTTTTATCGATACCGGTATTACGGAGCAGACGATGATCGGCACGGCAGCCGGTTTGGCCCTGAGAGGAAGAATACCGGTAGTACATGCCCTGGCTGCATTCCTGACGATGCGTGCTTTTGAATTTATCCGCACCGATGTTGGTATTGCCAACCTGCCAGTGAAACTGAGCAGCTATGTACCCGGCTTTTTGTCCGATGGTAATGGCCCCACTCACCAGGCTATAGAAGATGTATCTATCATGCGCGGCATTCCGGGTATGCAGGTGTTTTGTCCTGCCGATGAAGAGGATATGCTGCACGCCCTGCCCATTATCTGGAACTCCCCGCATCCTTCGTATGTGAGAGTTACCACACGTAAAGGAGAATTTAAACATGATCCGCATTTTGAAATCGGCAAAGCGGAGGTGGTAGCCAAAGGTTCTGATGTTACCCTGCTGGTTTACGGTATGCTGTTTGAAGAAACGATGAAAGCAAAAATGCTTCTTGAAAAAGAAGGATTGTCCGTAGGACTCATCAATATGCGTTCGTTAAAACCGGTAGATGAAAAAGCAATCCTGGAAGCAGCGCGTAACAGCCAGCTGCTGGTGACGATAGAAGATCATTTTCAAATTGGCGGTCTTTATACCATCCTGGCGGAGGTGTTTCTGAAACACCGCATAGCAGGTAATGTGTTTCCGATATCCTTACAGGACAAATGGTTTAAACCGGCCCTGCTCTCCGAAGTATTGAACCACGAAGGTTTTACCGGAGAAAAAATGGCGGCTCGTATCCTTCTCGAATTATCTAAAAAAACCCTTCACAAAGCATAAGACATGGCTAACAAAATCGATTTTAACGCAACGTATCCCGATATCACTCATTCGGATGAGCTCTATGCACGGGCTGTGCAGATTATGCACCCGGTAACACAAACCCTTGCAAAAGGTCCCGGACAATTTATGAAGGGCCTTGCCCCTAAATACCTGAAGCGCGGAAAGAATGCGCATGTATGGGATGTGGACGGGAATGAATATATCGACTATAACATGGGCATAGGGCCTTTATCGCTCGGATACTGTTATGATAAAGTGGATGAGGCAATTATTGAGCAACTGAAAGATGGTATCACCTTCTCTCTGATGCATGAAATGGAAGTGGAGCTGGCAGAGCTGGTTCATTCCATTATTCCGAATGCGGAATCCATCCGTATTAGCAAAACAGGTGCTGATGTGTGCAGTGCAGCGGTTCGTATTTCAAGAGCCTTTACCGGAAGAAAGAAAGTATTGTGCTGCGGTTATCACGGATGGCACGATTGGTATATCGGTATCACCAGCCGTGATAAAGGTATTCCGGAAGAAACCAAGAACCTGACCAGCACTTTTGATTATAACAATATACAGTCGGTAATCGATTCTCTGGATAACGATACAGCTTGTGTTATTCTCGAACCTTTTGTTTTTGAAGCACCGAAAGATAATTTTCTGCAGAAACTTCAGGATGCCTGTCGCAAAAACGGCACCCTGCTCATCTTTGATGAGATGTGGAGCGGTTTCCGTATTGCATTGGGCGGAGCACAGGAATATTTCGGTATCACCCCTGATCTGGCTGTTTATTCAAAAGCGTTTGCCAATGGTATGCCTATCTCTTTGCTTACCGGAAGGAAAGATGTGATGCAACTGTTTGAAAAAGAAGTGTTCTTCTTTACCACCTTTGGCGGTGAAGCTCTTTCCATGGCAGCAGCAATTGCTACCATTACAGAAATGAAAGAGAAAAAGGTATCAGTAGCTCTTGATAAAATGGGTGCTGTATTGAAAGAAGGATACAACAAGATTGCTACGGAGCTGGGAATTGATTCCTGGACCAAATGTTCGGGATATAACTGCCGCACCATCGTTACCTTTGATGCTTCTGCAGGCGACCCCCTGATTCTGAAATCATTTGTTCAGCAGGAGATGATCAAACGCGGTATCCTGTGGGCCGGTTTCCATAACATGTGTTTTACACATACCGAACAGGACTTGGCTTATACGCTGAAAGCATACCGCGAAGTACTCGCGTTGCTCAAGGATGCACAAAAAGAAAATAAGGTGGCTTCACTCCTGAAAGGAGAACCACTGGAAGCGGTGTTCCGCAAGGTGAGTAACTTTAATATGAAACCTAAAGAGACTGCGGTTAAAAGCTGATGATGGAATTGTTTTCATTGAAAAACCGGGCGGCTCTGGTTACAGGAGCTTGTGGACTGATTGGTAAAAAGCATTGCGAAGCGCTGGCGGAAGCCGGTGCCAATGTGGTGTTGCTGGATGTACATGAAAAGCAATGCAGAGAACAGGCGGCAGCTCTGGGTGCGGGACATATGGGAATAGAAGTAGATGTAACCCGTCCCGAATCGTTGATAGCTGCACGCGATAAAATTGTGACGCATTATGGAAAGATTGATATCCTGGTCAATAATGCCGCTATCAACGATATGTTTGAAAATCCATTGCTGGCCGGCAAACAAAGTATGTTTGAGCATTATCCGCTGGAAATGTGGGATCGCTCCTGGCAAGTGAATGTAACGGGTGTTTTTTTATGTTCCCAGATTTTCGGAACACCGATGTCGGAACAGGGAAGTGGAAGTATTATCAATATCGCATCAACATATGGTATTGTAGGACCCGATCAAAGCATATATAAAGACAAAAACGGGAAGCATAACTTTTACAAATCCCCGTCTTATCCGGCAACGAAAGGAGCTGTCATCAATTTTACCCGTTTTCTGGCTGCATATTGGGGAAATAAAGGAGTACGGGTTAATACCCTTTCGCCTGGAGGTGTGGAAAATAGCCAGGATGAACATTTTGTAGAGAACTATACCCGTAAGACATTGCTGGGAAGAATGGCAAAGCCGACAGATTATAAAGGAGCACTGGTGTTTCTCGCATCCGATGCCTCCTCCTATATGACTGGCGCAAACCTGGTAGTGGATGGAGGATGGACAGCGATATGATAACCAACGCAAAAGAAGCGATTGAACGGGCTAAAAAGATCCGTTTGCTCCTGACCGATTCGGATGGGGTGTTGACTGATACCGGAGTATATTATGGTGCTGAAGGAGAAGTGATGAAACGTTTTTCCATACGGGATGGAATGGGAGTGGAGCGGCTTACCAAACTGTGCGGCATAGAAACCGGGATTATAACCGGGGAGATGTCGCCATCGCTTGCTAAAAGAGCAGAGAAACTCCGGATCACGGAACTTCATCTGGGAGTGAAAGATAAGCTGCCCCGTCTGCATGAGATATTGAAAAGAAAGAATCTGAAACTGGAAGAAGTGGCGTATATAGGGGATGATGTAAATGATCTGGAAGTGCTGGAGGCAGTGGGCCTGGCGGCTTGTCCTTCGGATGCCATGCATTTGATCCGTCATGCGATTCACTATCCATGTAATACAGCCGGCGGGCATGGCTGCTTCAGAGAATTTGCCGAATTTATTATACATTGTAAACAAACATCTTAACAAACAACCTGCGATGAGAATTATTGATCTTGGAAATAATAAAAAAATAGGCGACGGCCAACCTTCTTATATCATAGCGGAAATCGGGATCAACCATAACGGTTCTATGGATATCACCAAAAAACTGATTGATGCCGCTGCAGAATGTCATTGCGATGCCGTTAAATTTCAAAAAAGAACACCAGAGTTGTGTGTCCCTAAAGATCAGTGGAACGTGATGCGTGATACACCCTGGGGACAAATGACCTATATAGATTATAAACGGAAAACAGAATTCGGCATGGACGAATATGCCGAAATTGATTCATACTGTAAAGCAAAAGGTATTGCGTGGTTTGCTTCCTGCTGGGATGAACCATCTGTTGATTTTATAGAGCAGTTCAATCCGGTTATGTATAAGCTTGCTTCTGCTTCGCTTACCGACCATGATCTGATTAAAAAAATAAAAGCAACAGGTAAGCCGCTGATCCTTTCTACCGGAATGTCGACACAACATGAAATCGTAGACGCGGTGAAAATTTTCGGAATGCATAATCTGCTGATTGCACATTCTACCTCTTCCTATCCTTGCCCTCCTGAGGAATTGAATCTGCGTATGATCAATACCCTTCAGGAAATGTATCCCGATACTCCGGTTGGATACTCCGGTCACGAAACAGGACTTGCTACTACCGTTGTTGCCGTAGCTATAGGCGCTTGTTTTGTAGAACGTCATTTTACACTTGATAGGGCCATGTGGGGATCCGATCATGCAGCCTCTGTGGAGGTTCCGGGAATGGCTAAACTGGTAAGGGATATCCGCTCTGCTGAAGTAGCCCTGGGTGACGGTGTGAAAAAAGTGTATGACAGTGAACTGGGCCCGCTTAAACGATTACGCCGAGTGCAGACGCATCAGATGAATGGAAAGTAATTATTGGTTGTAGCATGATGTCTGAACAAACCGTTGTATATATCACCTCGTCCATTCTTGTATTCAGCATGGGCCTGTTCATTTTTCTGGAACGGAAATTTCCGTACCGGAAAGGACTGCCCTTTTTAAGGGAAGGTATATGGACCGACTTTTTCTGGTATTCGATCGTTCAGAATTTCATTTTAAAAATCCTCATATTCGATTATATCATTCATCCGATCGATCTTCACTGGCATCTTTCCCGCCATCTGGTGAGTGACTGGCCTTTACTGGGTCAGGTGTTATTCTTTCTTGTGGTGCACGACTTTTACATTTACTGGTTTCATCGCTGGCAGCACAATTCAAAGATATTGTGGCGCACACATGAGGCTCATCATTCTGCCACGACCATTGACTGGGTTGCAGGATCACGTTCACATGCATTGGAAATCATCATCAATCAAACGGTGGAGTTTCTGCCAATCATTTTGCTGGGTGCAGATCCGGTTGTAATCCCCATCAAGGCTTGTATAGATGGGGTATGGGGTATGTATATCCATTCCAATATCAATGTGCGTTCCGGGAAGCTCCAGTACTTTATCAACGGGCCTGAAATGCATCAGTGGCATCATGCCGATCAGCGGGAAGTATTTTTCTCCAATTATGCCACCAAGTTTGCCATCTGGGACTGGATATTCGGAACCGGTTATCATCCTGATTTTAAACCGGCAAAATATGGCCTGCCTTATTCCTATCCAAAGGATTATTTTCTTCAGTTTATTGCCTTGTTTAAAAAAGTGGATGAAGAACAATGGATGAAACTGAAGTTCTTCAGTTCATATAAACGTATAGGCCCTTCCTTGCTTCGCATGACAGGTCTAGGCAAAACCCTTCCTAAAGAAACAATGCCTTCTCCATTGCAGGAAACACCTGTGGCCGCTGACACTAAAAAAAGTGTATCGGTATGATGGCCTGGGTTTTTCTGATCATAGCCTCTGTCTGTGAGATTTGCTGGATTTTTAGTTTGAAATTTTTCGACCTGAAAAAACTTATGACCTTTAAATTTAGTCTGCTGTTTTCCAGTGTCGACAATTTGCTGTTGTTACTGCCAGGTGTCGGTTATATTCTGTTCGGCGTAGGTAATATTATCTGTTTTTCAAAGGCAATGAAACAAATACCCGCCTCTGTTGCTTTTGCTTCGTGGATGGCTATAGCGCTGATAGGTGTGAAGATAGTAGATAGTGTACTCCTAAAAGAGTCCCTTTCCCTTTCCAGTCTTTTGTTTATCACCCTTATCCTGATTGGGATTATTGGACTTAAAGTGTATCCCTGATCTGACGGAGATACGCTTGTATTATTATTCTGAATTTGAAATTAGTTAAACCCGGTAAATGAAAAAGCTTCGATTTTCCATCATTCTATTTGTGCTTATTGTAGGGCTGGTGATCTGCAAAGTTGTATTTCTGAATGGAGGAGGTGAGCAAAAACAAGTTGGCTCCGGATCCAAACCTCTACCAAGCAATGTGACCATTACTGTTGTTCATGCTGGGAAATTTGAAACCCGTATCGTTGCTACCGGCACTACGCTATCTAATGAAGAGGTAGATCTGAAACCGGAGGCATCGGGAAAAATTGTACAGATACTGTTTAAAGAAGGAGACAAAGTGGAGAAAGGGGCTTTGTTGCTGAAACTGAATGACGCGGATCTGGTAGCTCAGATGAAAAAGCTGGAACTGCAAAGAAAACTCGCTTCTGAGAAAGAAGCCCGTCTTAAGAAGCTTCTTGATATGAAAGGCGTAAGTCAGGAGGAATATGATGCAGCCCTGAATATGGTACAAGGTACCGATGCCGACATTGAATTTACAAAAGCACAAATTGAAAAAACGGAATTGCATGCTCCTTTTGACGGAGTAATAGGTCTTAAAAGCGTAAGCGAGGGTAGCTATGTATCACCTACAGTTAAAATCGCTTCGATGCAACAGCTGGATCCGATGAAGATTGACTTTTTTATTCCTGAAAAATATTCGGGCTCCATACAGAAAGGGCAGAAACTCACCTTTCATGCATCCGGTCAGACAGAGGAATTTGAAGGGCAGATTTATGCGATAGAACCCAAAATAGATCTTGCTACCCGAACACTTCAACTAAGGGCCATATGCTCCAACAAGCAAGGCAAGATACATCCCGGAGCATTTGCAAAGATCGAATTGATAATGAATGAAGCGCCTAACACTATTATGATACCAACAGAAGCCCTGGTGCCCGTGTTGAAAGGACAGAATGTTTTTTTATATAAAAATGGAATTGCGGTACCACGGTCTGTTGAAACAGGATCACGTACGGATACGCAGATCGAGATTACGCGTGGATTGAGTGATGGAGACACGGTTATTACCACAGGAATTATGCAGCTGAAACCGGGAGGCCCTGTTGCAATCATGCAAACAAAGTAAGTTCAATGAGTTTATCATCCATAAGTATAAAGCGTCCGGTGCTGGCTATTGTAATGTCGGTAGCCATCGTGCTGTTCGGTTTTATAGGATATACGTTCCTGGGAGTAAGAGAATACCCTTCCATCGACCCTCCGATTATTACCGTCAGGACAAATTATACCGGAGCCAATGCGGATGTAATTGAATCACAGATAACAGAACCGCTGGAAAAGTCTATTAATGGTACGGCTGGTATCCGTTCGTTGTCGTCTGCAAGTAACCTGGGGTCGAGTGTGATCACTGTTGAGTTTAATGTGAATGCTGATCTGGAAGCGGCAGCGAATGATGTGAGAGATAAGGTTTCTCAGGCTGTGCGGTCTCTTCCACTGGATATTGATGCCTTGCCTACGGTTACTAAATCGGATGCCAATTCGGACGCAATTCTGGCATTGACGATCCAAAGTAATACCAAGAATATTCTGCAGATAAGCGATTATGCCGAAAACATTATCGCAGAGCGTCTTCAGACTATTCCCGGTGTAAGCAGTATTCAGGTATGGGGCCAGAAAAAATATGCCATGCGTATCTGGATGGATCCTTCTAAACTGGCGGCTTTTAAACTAACGCCGCTTGATATACGGCAGGCATTGGATAGAGAAAATGTGGAATTGCCTGGAGGGAAAATAGAAGGAAATAAAACGGAGCTTACCGTAAGAACCATTGGTAAATTTACAACAGAGGAAAGCTTTAATAATCTGATCATTCTTGAAACGCAAGAAAAGATCATCCGGCTCCGGGATATAGGTTATGCTGTGCTGGGACCCGAAACAGAAGAAACTATTCTTAAGCAAAGCGGAACACCCATGATTGGTTTGGGGCTTGTTCCTCAACCCGGTGCCAATTATATTGATATTGCCAGTGAGTTCTATAAGCGTCTGGTAAGCATACGAAAAGACCTTCCCAAAGACTATTCATTGGATATTGCATTGGACAATACCAAGTTTGTGAAAAACTCGATTGAGGAGGTGAAAGAAACGCTCCTCATTGCCATTGTACTGGTTATCCTGATTATCTACCTCTTTTTCCGTGACTGGCTCATTGCTTTCCGTCCGCTGATCGATATTCCGGTTTCGCTGGTGGGTGCTTTTTTCATTATGTATATCATGGGGTTCTCTGTCAATGTACTGACATTGCTTGCTATCGTGCTAGCTACAGGACTGGTGGTGGATGATGGTATTGTTGTGACGGAAATTATCTATAAAAAAGTAGAGGGCGGCATGAAGCCTTTGGAGGCCGCCTATAAAGGATCGGAAGAAATATTTTTTGCAGTAATCTCCACTTCCATCACCTTGGCGGCGGTGTTTTTGCCGGTTATTTTTCTACAGGGTTTTGTAGGTCGTTTGTTCCGCGAGTTCGGTGTGGTGGTCGCTGGAGCTGTATTGATCTCGGCTTTCGTATCACTCTCCCTTACTCCTATGCTCAATGCAAAGCTCATCAGGAAGAATGAGAAAAAAAGCAAATTCTATCTCCGTACGGAACCGTTCTTTGTAAATATGGTGGAGAGCTATCGGAGGTCGCTGAGCAATTTTATGAAACGACGTTCCTGGGCATTTGTTATTATCGGAGTTTGTGTGGTGATGATATTTGTTGTAGGCCGGTTAGTGCCTTCTGAACTGGCTCCGCTGGATGACAGGAACTGGTTGCGGGTAGCCGTTACCGCGCCGGAAGGAGCTTCTTATGAATACATGGATAACTTCATGGATAAGCTTACGGCCCTGGTAAATGATTCAATCAGGGAAAAAACACAATGTATCAGTGTTACTGCGCCCAACTTTGCGGGATCAGGATCGGTCAATACAGGAATGATGCGTGTGGTATTAGAGGATGCTGATAAACGAGGCCGAAGCCAGGATCAGATTGCCCGAATGATGACGAAGGTTTCAAAAGGATATCCGGAGGCAAGAACATTTATTATTCAGGAGCAAACGATTAGTGTAGGTGGTAGTGGTAAAAACTCATTGCCTATACAATATGTACTGGAGGCGCCAAATTTTGAGAAGCTGAAACAGTATCTCCCTAAGTTTATGGAGGAGGCTTATAAGGATCCTACTTTTGGCGGGGTTGTGGATATAAATCTTAAGTTCAATAAACCGGAGCTGGATGTGACGATTAACCGCGATAAAGCAAAAGACCTGGGTGTTTCTGTAGCGGACATAGCTCAGACATTGCAGTTGGCGTATAGCGGTGACCGGTTTGCGTATTTCAACCTGAATGGGAAGCAGTATCAGGTAATAGGCCAGATGGATCGTGCGAACAGAGATGAGCCGTTGGATCTCAAATCGCTGTATGTCCGAAATGCAAACGGAGATCTTATCCAGTTGGATAATGTGACCAATGTAAGAGAAGAGAGCAGCCCTCCCCAACTCTTTCACTTTAACCGGTATATGGCGGCTACCGTAGGTGCCGGATTGGCTCCTGGTAAAACTATTGGAGATGGTATTGCAGCGATGAACCGGATTGCTAAAAAGACCCTTGACGAATCATTCTCTACAGAGCTTACGGGGTCTTCCCGCGATTTTGCCGAAAGCTCATCGAATATTCTGTTTGCATTTTTGCTGGCGCTGGTACTGATCTATCTGGTGCTTGCTGCTCAGTTTGAAAGCTTTATAGATCCGTTTATCATTATGCTTACCGTACCGCTTGCGCTGGCTGGAGCCTTGCTTTCGTTGTGGTATTTTAATCAGACATTGAATATCTTCAGTCAGATAGGCATGATTATGCTGATCGGCCTGGTAACCAAAAATGGAATTCTGATTGTGGAATTTGCCAATCAGCTTAAAGAAAAAGGATTGAACGGCAGAGATGCTATTGTGGAAGCATCGGCTTCACGCTTAAGACCGATCCTGATGACGAGTATAGCAACGGCGCTTGGTGCTTTGCCAATTGCCTTGGCATTGGGTGCGGGAGCCAAAAGCCGGATGTCGATGGGAACTGTTGTGATAGGTGGTTTGATGTTCTCTCTGGCTCTTACCTTGTATGTAATCCCAGCCATATACTCCTTCCTTTCGAGGGAGAAAAAGAAAGAAAATGAATAGATTGAAGGCATTTCTTTTTGTATTTATCGTTTTGACGCTGCAGCTGGCAGCACAGGATAAACTTTCTCTGCAACAGGCGATTGAATTCGCACTCAAAAATAATTACTCGATCATCATTGCGAAAAATCAGGCTGAGATAGCAAAGAATGATAATAGCAGGGGTAATGCAGGGATGCTTCCTTTGGTGCAGCTTGCCTCAACTGGTAGTGCTCTTAATAACAACATTCATCAGAATTATGCGAGTGGACTGGTTGTGGATAAGACACTGGTAGGCTCCAATGTAATATCGGCCGGCCCTGTAATCACCTGGACCTTATTTGATGGGATGAAGATGTTTGCCACGCGTGATAAGCTCAAGGAGTTGCAGGATATGGGGGAGTTGAATGCCCGGGTAATGATGGAAAATGCAATTGCTAAAATAATTGATGCCTATTTCGATATTGCCCGTCAGAAACAATTGCTGGGGTCGCTGAACGAAGCAATCAGTATTTACGAAGAGAGGCTTAATATTGCGGATACTAAATTCAGGATTGGGAATGGATCAGAGGCCGATCTGTTGCAGGCCAAAGTGGATTTGAATGAACAACGTTCGGCCTGGCTACGACAGAAGGTATTAATTTCCAATGCCAAATCGACTCTTAATCTCCTTCTTTCCAGAGATAGCTATACAGAGTTTGATATTTCCGACTCCCTTGTTATTGCGTATCATCCGCATCTGGAAGATTTGAAAACTACGGTGGTAAAGCAGAACAACAGTTTGCTTCTTGCGCAGAAGAATGTGTATGTAGCCGAATATGCATTAAAAGAAGTAGGGGCACAGCGCTACCCTTTTTTAAGCATCAATGCTGGGTACAACTACGGTCGCTCTGAAAACGATGCTGGATTCGTATTGTTGAATCAGAACCTTGGATATACTGCCGGGTTTACCTTTACCTGGAATATTTTTAACGGGTCCAATGTAATTCGTCAGATCAAGGATGCCCGCATTACAGCATTGAATTATGATCTGCAGATGAAAGAGGTAAGGAATGAAGTGGAGAGCGGATTAATTATTGCCTATAGCAATTTCCAAAATGCAGTTGAATTGCTGAATCTGGAGGAGGATAATATCATTCTTGCCCGTAAAAATGTAACGATTAATATGGAGCGCTTTCGTCTCGGCTATGTTACCTCTTTACAATTGAAAGACGCGGAGAAGAGTTTTATTGATGCAGAGGGGCGTCTTGTTGCCGCCCGCTATGATGCCAAGACTGCTGAAACAGAACTGATGAGACTAAATGGCGTTCTGATCAAATAAACATACACTTAATACACCTTGTCGGGGGCTAAATATCACTTGTTCGGCCCGTACATTTCCCCAGTATTAAATAGACGTTACCATAAAGCCCTTAAACTCCTGTTTTAGGACTTGTTTGCAGATGCTACACTTTTAGTGGCTATCGCTCACAGGCAAAGGGGTGCAGCAACTCTACGTGCCTAGAAAAACGAGTTTATGAACATACACCTGTTTGTCGGAACCTGAAATTTTACAGCGGATTAACCTTTGAATAAACTGGAGGTTGGACATTTGTATAAACCACAGAAATGAAGACATCCTATAAAACCCTTGTTATCTCCGATGTGCACCTTGGTATCAAGGATTCCAAAGCTAAGGAGTTGGTGAAATTTCTGAAAGCACATTCGTGCGAAAAACTGATCCTGAATGGTGATATAATCGACGGGTGGCAGCTGAAAAAATCAGGGTCCTGGAAAAAGAAACACACCAAATTTTTCCGCATTGTGCTGAAAGCAATGGAAAAAAAGAAAATGAAAGTGATTTACCTGAGAGGGAATCATGATGATTTTCTGGAACAGATCCTGCCCTTTGAAATTGGTAATTTTTCAATCGTAAACGATCATATCCATGAATCTAACGGGAAACGTTATTATGTGATTCATGGAGATATATTTGACACGATTACAACCCGCATGCCCTGGTTATCTAAACTGGGAGATGTGAGTTATACTTTCCTGCTTTGGCTTAATAGAAACTATAATCACTATCGGGAACGCAGAGGATTGCCATATTATTCGCTAAGTCAGGTGATCAAAATGAAGGTGAAATCGGCCGTATCATATATATCCGATTACGAAGACCAGCTTTCGGATGCTGCAAGAAGGAAGAAGTGTGATGGGATCATTTGCGGGCACATCCATCAACCCGCCAATAAAATGATTGGAGATATTCACTATCTCAATTCGGGTGATTGGGTAGAATCTCTTACGGCACTGGCCGAAACGCATGAAGGAGAGTGGAAAATTATTCAATACGCAGATTGGCTAAAAGAGCAGAAGGAGGAGACGGAAGTTATTCAAATGGAAGAGCAGGTTGCGGAGTACCCCGTTAAAATGCTTATCCCCTCATTTAGATGATAGAAAAAAAGAAGGTAGTGCTTGTAGTTCAAGGCGAAGGCCGTGGACATATGACACAAGCCATTTCCATGAGAGAGATACTGGAAGCGGCTGGATACGAAATTTGCTCCGTATTGGTTGGATGCAGCTCCAAACGAGAGATACCGGATTTCTTTTATAAGAAAATTAATGCACCGGTCATTAAGTTTAAGAGTCCCAATTTTATCACCGACAAGAAAAATAAATCCATTCGCGTAGCACCATCATTGTTTATTAACCTTCTTCTCTTACCTGTCTTTTCAAAAAGTATCCGGATGATTGATGATGTGATCAGGGAACACAAACCGGATGCAATCATTAATTTCTATGACCCCCTCATAGGCTTGTATTATCTCTTCAAAAGGCCATCAGTGCCACTTATTTGCATTGCTCACCAGTATATGTTTCTGCATCCGGATTTTCAATTCCCCAAAGGACATAGAATAGATCGATCGGCCGTGCGTATATTTTCAAAACTTACCGCTCTGGGTTCGGTCAGAAAGCTGGCTATTTCTTTTTACGCCATGAAAAATCATGAACAGAAAGGGATAGCTGTAGTGCCTCCCCTCCTTAGAAAGGATGTGTTTGAACAACAAGAGCAAAAAAAGGATTATTTTCTTATCTATCTGCTGAACAATGGATATAAGGATGAGATTATCCAATGGCATCAAAAAAATCAACATATCGAGGCACACGTATTTTGTGATATGAATGATGGGTATGAAACGATGAAATATGGAGACAATCTCTACTTTCATCGTCTCAACGACTTGAAATTTTTGGAATTAATGGCCGGAACAAAAGGTCTCGTAAGTACTGCCGGTTTTGAATCTGTTTGCGAAGCAATGTACCTTGGCAAACCTGTTTTCATGGTTCCAGTGGAAGGACATTTTGAGCAGTTTGTAAATGCAAGAGATGCTTTTAAAGCCGGAGCCGGAATTTTTGATAAAAGGTTCGATATTAATAAATTCATTGAGTATGTGAATACTTGCAAAATTGATACATTGCCGTTCCGAAGCTGGCTGAATAATTCGAGCGAAATATTTCTGACAGAAATTAATGCTGTTATTCAACGATCTAATACCAATGCCAATACCATAGCTGATCCGGTGCTGGAAATGCGGTAGTAATTAACACATCATGTATGTTTGTAACGGATAGTCTGAGAAAAAAGATCGCATATATTATCAATCCGAATGCTGGTATTGGTAATAAGGAAGATATTGTAAGGCAGATTAAATCTCATACGCCGGCCTATCTTGATTATGAAATTATTTATTGGGAAACGCCCGGGCAGGGGAAAGAGATTACAGATCGTGTTCTCAGAGAAAACTTTTCGGTGGCTGTGGCAGTGGGGGGTGATGGCACAGTGAACGAAATTTCCAAAGCATTAATAGGCACCAAAGTAGCCTTGGCTATTATCCCTATAGGGTCTGGTAACGGGCTGGCTCGTCATCTAAAGATACCGCTTGATGTAAAAAATGCCATTCATGTAATTCTTCACGGTGAGGCGATAAGTATGGATAGCTGCTTTATCAACGGTAAAGCATTTTTTTGTACTTCGGGTATCGGTTTTGATGCGCATATAGGAAAGCTGTTTGCGGAAGCAAAACAACGAGGCTTTGGAACCTATGTTCGTATCACCATTGGGCAATTGCTGAGCTATCGGGCAGCTGTTTACAACCTTAAAATAAATAAAGAGAGTATTGAGAGAAAAGCCTTTCTGATCACTTTTGCAAATGCTTCTCAATATGGGAATGATGCTTTTATTGCACCAGATGCAAGTGTTGGAGACGGACTCATCAATGTATGTATACTTAAGCCCTTCAATTTTTGGGATTTACCATCTATTGTGTGGAAAATGTTTCATCGGTCTATTAATACATCCCACTTTATGGAAACATACAAGGCGGCTGAAATAGAGGTAGAAAGAGAGGGGATGGGCCCTGCACATTATGATGGTGAACCAGACGAAATGGGTTCTAAACTAAGAATCCATGTCCAGCCCAATTCGCTGTGGGTAATTGCACCGGTGGATTAACGAGCAGAAAGAATAAAACCGGGCTATACCGCACAAACAAAAACCTTACTGTCTTTATTCCCTTTTAAAGCAAATAAGGTCTTTAGCCGGACATTAGCTATAATATAGTTAGTGCGTTTGGAATGATACTCTTCTTCAATACTCAGCATTTCTATCCCCTTTAGCTCTTCTTTGTCACGGAAGCGAATATATACCTTAATGGAAAAATCATTGTCCAGCAAATTTCCATTGGCCAGCTTTCCGCTGCCATTGGAGAGCTTTTTCAATTTCTTGTAAGCGTAGCGATAGTTATAGGTAAGTGCTGAAATGTCGGACAGGACAGCACTTCCAGTTGGGTGGCTTCCGGCGCCTTTGCCTACAAAAGTTTGTTTGCACGAGAAGGCTCCTTCTACTTCCACACCGTTGTATTCATAAATAACGTTGTAGAGCTCATCTGTTTTTTCTACGAAATGAGGCATTACGTATACGCGAAAGCCATTACCATGTTTGTAGCCTGTGCCTAATAACTTGATACGAAGACCTTTTTCCCGTGCGTACACAATGTCATCGAAGGTGATATTTTGTATACCCAGATTGAGTACCTGCTCCGGCTTAAGGATCATGCCGAATGAGTGCACGGTGAGCAAAATGGTTTTATAGAGGGTGTCATAGCCAGCTACGTCCAGCCAGGGATTACTTTCTGCGAAACCACTGGATTGAGCATCCTTCAGGATTTCTGAATAGTCCTTGCTTTCCAGCTCCATGCGTGATAATATGTAGTTGCATGTGCCATTGAGGATGCCTCGGAAACTACCAAGCAATTCATTGTCATAATATTCCTCCAGGTTACGGATGATTGGAATGCTTCCTCCTGCAGAACCTTCATATATAAGGGCGACATTGTTTTTTTCCTGAAGAAGATAGAGCTCTTCGAAATTTTCGGCCAGCATCTTTTTATTGGCTGTTACTACGCTAATGCCAAGATTCATAGCTTCGCAAACAATCCGGAATGCCTCGTCAGCATCATCAATCAGCTCGACAATTACATCAAGGTCTTTTCTTCCGAGGACATCTTTTTTGTCAAATGTGAAATAAGAAATATCTACTTTTCTTTTTTTTGCCTTGTCTTTAACGCAAATTTTTTGAATTACGGCCTGTAAACTTTGGGAATGGTTCAAAACGTCATAAAGACCCTGACCAACACATCCGAATCCGAATAACCCTATAGATATTTGTTTGTCCGACATAAATGAAAATTAAGCGATTGAGTTGAGATTGTAAAGATAGTGATTGATATATTGTTGACTTATAAGTGTAATCCGCATTCATTTTTAGATTTGTCCACCCAACGGCCTTCTCTTGCTTTTCCTTCTATAGTGCAATGGGTACATCCGATAGAATGATAACCTTTAGCGAGTAGGGGGTGCTCTGGCAATTGATGTTGCTGTATGTAGTGGCGTGCATCTTCCTCCGTTTTATCAAGAATAGGGTGAAATCGAAACAAACCTTCTTTTTCTTCAAAAACAGGGAGCTCTTCCCGATGGCTGGTTTGTGATCGCATCAGACCGGAGACCCATATTTTGTACCCAGGTTTTATCTTTCCCAGCGGCTCCACTTTATTAATACTGCAGCAAAGGTCAGGGTCCTTGGACCATGTTTGATCTTGTTTTGTAAACGCATTTCGAAATTCATCCCCATGAAGATCGGTTACACTGAGATGTAGCAAATCAGTTAACTGTTTTTTGTAATCAAGCGTTTCAGGAAAATGATATGACGTGTCAAGAAAGTGAATGATTTGGGAGGGTTGTATTTGAGTTATAAGATGGATCAGATATGCTGAAGTGGCTCCAAATGAGGATGTAAAAAGGATGTCAGAAAAGTCAAGAAATAATTCCTGGATCCTTGATTCCGGAGTGAGAGATGAATATTTTTGGTTTAGTTCGTTAAGAGTCATAATCATTAACTGAAGGCAAGGATTAATGTTCGAAGGCTAAGAAGTACGACAAGACTACCAACCAGGATAAGCCCCGAGCGAATCGGAATTTTGTTTGATAAATATATGGAAATTGGCGCCGCCAGCATTCCTCCGATCACTAAACCGAAAATAATTTGCCAATGCCCCAGCCCAATCATAGAGATAAATGTAATGGTGCTAATAATGGCAACAAAAAATTTAACCAGATGAGACGATCCGATTGAGTATCGAAGATTCCTACCTCCGGCAATAAGGGATGTTGTTACAATAGGGCCCCAACCTCCCCCTCCAACAGAATCAAAAAAACCTCCCGCTGCTGCAACAGGAACAATATGTTTTATTTTCTTTGTCTTTCCAGCGTTGGTTCGAATTGTACGAATAACAATAAGAGCTCCAAGAAAAAGAGTATAACATGCCACTAACGGCTTAACAAAACGCAAAGAATCCTTACTGATATAAGAGATGGTAACTGCGCCAAGAATTGCACCTATTGCCCCGGGCAAAAGCAGTTTGCGGAACAACCGTTTGTTAATGTTTTTATAGCGCATGTAAACCAAAGAAGAAGACCCGGTTGTAAATATCTCCGATGCATGCATACTGGCGCTTGCCACTGCAGGAGTGATGGCCGGAATACCAAGGCTTAGAAGAAAAGTTGTTACACTTACCCCATAAGCCATTCCTAGAGAACCGTCAATCATTTGCGCTGTGAATCCCCCCACTATATATATAGCCAGGTGTTTATCGAAGTGCTGGGAAGCAAACGATGTCAAATCCTTGATTGTAAAGGATGGTAGCAGCAAAAAAAGAAGATGCCCTACTATCAGTAAGAAGATCACTGCAAGGGAATAAAGGCTGGCTTTAGCTATACGTTTCGAGAGATTAACCGGTTTGGGGTCTTTCTTTTCAACCATTACCGATGTAATGGCATTAAGCTTTTTGACCTTTTCCTCAAAATGGTCTTTCAGATTTCCACGTATTGTACTCAGATTTTCGAGTACTTCCTGGGTCTCATCCGGAATCGCGTCATTCATCACTTCCTTGATTCTTTTAGCCATAGTCGGAGATTTCCCATTTGTGCTCACGGCAATCTTCAGATCACCTTTTCGTACTACAGAACCCAGATAGAAGTCGCAAAGGTCGGGTGTGTCGGCCACATTGACAAGTAAATTCCGCTTCCCTGCTTCTTTACGAATTTGCGTACTTAGCTCCCTATTGCCGGTAGAAGTAATTACTAGTCCAATATCCGTCAGATCCCCCTCAAGAAAAGCTCTCTGACGGAGCTCTACAGTTGGAAACTGTGCTGCCAGGCGATATATTTCAGGAAGGATCTTGGGTGCTACAAGAACAACATGTGCTGTGGGACAATTCGATAGGACGGCCTGTATTTTCTCCAGCCCAATCTTTCCTCCGCCTACTATAAGCACACGGATCCCCTCCAGTTTTAGAAAAACAGGAAACAGGGTATTGCCATGTGTGTGAGGAGGTGTCATAAATTGTTTAGGGGTAAATTAGTTAAGAAGGTAGTGCCATTCAGCCAGGCTTGCCGGGAAATCGGTGTGACTTTTAACAACATCACCGATCACAATTATTGCCGGAGCGCCAATGCCTTCTGATTGAGCTATTTCTATAATAGTATCAATCGTCCCGATCGCAACATTTTCGGTGGGAAGAGAACCGTTTTGTATAATAGCAACACCGGTATCCTGCCGATCATGATCACGGAAGATAGAAACAATCTCCTTCAATTTGGATACGCCCATCAAGATAACAACAGTGGCAGTGCTTTGGGCAGCCAGTTTGATGTCCGAGGAAAGCTTCCCCGTACTGGTAGTCCCTGTTATTACCCAAAAACTTTCACTGGTACCCCGATGCGTTACGGGAATTCCCTGAAGCCCGGGAACCGCAATGGAGCTGGAAATACCAGGCACGTATTCGGTTTCAACATTAAAATTTCGGGCATATAAAATTTCTTCCTGCCCTCTTCCGAAAACAAAAGGATCTCCTCCTTTAAGCCGGACAACATGCCCGTAAGTGAATGCAAAATCAACTATCAGTGCATTAATCTGATCCTGTGTATAAGTATGCCTGTTTTTACGTTTACCGACATACACTTTTTTAACCCCCAGTGGCACCCGCTGAAGAAGCTCTGGATTTACCAGAGCATCATAGAGGACAATATCTGCACTTTGTAATGCGAGGAGGCCTTTTACGGTAATCAAGTCAGGGTCGCCAGGACCCGCTCCTACCAATGTTAGTTTTGGACTTATTTCAGTTTTCATTTTTTGTCTTTTTAATTGGTTCCGGTTTCTTTTGTCTGAAGAATGGATTGCTCTTCCTTCAGTTTGTTTCTATAATTTTTCACTTCTTCAAGAAAGGATTGCAGTTCAGCATAATAACGTTTGGCAAACTCCTCGCTAGGTTCTTCCTGATTAATCTTTAATACCTGTTCGCGAAAGCTGTCTTTAAACTTGAAGAGGCCATTCGTGGTAAAATGCTTATCAAAGTCGTTGATGATTCCGATTTGCGTATTGCATTGTACATCCTTGGCAAGTAATAAAGCTTTAGCAGCGTTTACAAAGGAGGCGTAACTGAAATAGATGGAATCAGCATATGACCCAGCCCCCAGTGTTTCGGCTGCCTGTGCCTGTTTCTCTTCCGCTTCAAACACCAGTGTCGCTACCAGATCAATCATTACTCCGGCGCATTCTCCTACACCAATCTCTGTCTTAAATTTCTCATCCTGATCCCAATCAATAAAATCGGTTGGGGTGAGGGAAGAATTGTCAGCAATGGGCTTCAGCAATTGGTAGAAATAGTCTTTGCCTTGACGGTCATAATAACTGTTGAAAATTTCATCTGTAGTACCATTTTTTTCAAAGTCTATTAGTAGAGCACGAAGCAATGCTGGCCCCCGTTTACTAGGTATTTTAATAATCTTGTCTCCTATCCGGCCTTCGCCTTTTCCAAGAGTTCCGCCGCCAAGTAGCAGTTGTAATGCAGGAACGACCTGATTCCCCGCTTTAAATGAGCTTCCATGAAACCCGATTTGAGCGAGGCCATGCTGTCCGCAGGAATTCATACAACCGCTTATTTTTATCTTGATATCGCGGTTGTATATAAGATCAGGAAATTCATCCCGGATAACCTGCTCCAATGCTTTAGTAATACCTGTGCTGCTGGATATGCCAAGATTACAGGTATCCGTACCCGGGCAAGCTGTTATATAAGCAGTGCTGTCAAAACCTGGATCAGCAAGACCAATTGCATCCAGTTCTCGAAACAGGGATGGCAGAGCTTCTTTAGTGACGTACTTCAGAAGAAATCCTTGGTTTACTGTAATACGAATGTCATCAGCGGCATATTGCGTTACAATGTTTGCCAATTTACGGGCTTTGTCGGATGAAATATTTCCAAGCAGTACCCTGATGTTTACCCCGAAGTAACCTTGCTGTTTTTGTTCAAATACATTTGTTTCCAACCAGGCTTTGTATCTTGGAGCATCCTTAATTTTGAATGTAGTATATACCTTGTTGTTGTTTTCAGGTTTGTATGAAGAGGATGTATGTTCAATGGGATAACGCTGTTGATAAAGAGCTGTTCTTTCTTCGTCTGCCAGCCGCAACAGTTCAGCAAGACCTATCTTATTCAGAAGGTATTTAAGCCTTGCCTTATGGCGACTGCTGCGTTCTCCATATCGGTCAAATACCCGGATCACGGATTCAGTAAAAGGGATGATTTGATCATCGGGAAGAAATTCGAAGGCGGTATGTGCAAGAAAGGGTTGTGCTCCTAATCCTCCACCAATCATTACTTTAAATCCTCGTGTCAGTTTTCCGTTTTCAATCTGGATACGGGGAATGAACCCCAGGTCATGAATATATGAGAAAGCGGTATCTTTTTCTGAAGATGAAAAAGCGATTTTAAATTTCCGGCCTAACTCCTGACCAAATGGTTTCCGAAGAAAATAGCTGAACACAGCATACGCATACGGCGATACGTCAAAGGGCTCATCCGGGTCAATGCCGGCGGTGGCAGAAGCAGTTACATTCCTAACGGTATTTCCGCATGCTTCTCGTATGGTAATATCATCTTCTTCCAGGCGCGCCCATAATTCAGGCGTCCTGTCCAGACTTACAAAATGGATTTGTATATCCTGACGTGTTGTTAAATGAAGATTACCGGTGGAATATTCGTCGGAGATGTCGGCTATTTTAAGCAGCTGACGGCGCGTTACTTTCCCGAAAGGAAGTTTTATGCGGATCATCTGAACGCCTTGCTGGCGTTGCCCATAAATACCCCTGGCAAGCCGGAGGGAGCGAAATTTTTCTTCATTCAGGGAGCCTTCACGAAAGGCATGAATTTTCTTGTCCAGTTCAATAATGTCTTTTTGCACAAGAGGATTTTCCAATTCGGTTCTGAAACTTTGCATTATATTTTTTTTAAAAACGTAGATACTGGCACTTTAATTTCTCAGAGGTTCCAGGCGGATTTGAACCGCCGTAGTGAGTGTTGCAAACTCATGCCTCACCTCTCGGCCATGGAACCCTTTTCATGACTACAAATCAGGCTGCGGTGTAGTGCGCAGATATGATTTGATGATCTTGTGTCCTTTCGGAAATTTGGAAGGAATATCTTCCGTTTTAATTGATGGAGCAATTACCACATCTTCTCCTTTTTTCCAATTAGCCGGAGTCGCCACGCTGTATTTGGTAGTGAGCTGCAAGGAGTCGATGACTCGAAGAAGCTCGTCAAAATTTCGCCCCGTAGAAGCAGGATATGTAATGGTTAATCTTATTTTCTTGTCGGGATCGATGATAAACACAGAACGAACTGTGAATTTGTCGGAAGCATTAGGATGAATCATGTCATATAATTTTGCTACAAGAAATACCGGGTCAGCAATAATTGGAAAGTTGACTTCGGTATGTTGTGTTTCATTGATATCTTTTACCCAGCCGAGATGCGAATCGAGGGGGTCTACACTCAGGGCAACGACTTTAACATTCCTGGAATCGAATTCTTTTTTGAGTTTAGCGACAGTGCCTAACTCTGTTGTGCAAACAGGAGTGTAATCTGCAGGATGGGAGAAAAGGATTCCCCAGCTTTTTCCGAGCCATTCGTGAAAGGAAATAGTTCCTGCTGTAGATTCTGCTTTAAAATCGGGGGCGATATCGCCGAGTTTTAGTGACATGGTGTTTTGGTTTTGGTAGTTTGTTAAAAAAAAGCCCTTCTCGCGTTTCTTGCGGAAGGGCCTGTAATTTACCTTGGTGTTTTTCAGGTTAGGTCAGGGAATTCCGCATCCGCATTTTTCATGCAGCAACACATACACATATATGTAAAGGTTGTTATTGCAGTTTTCATGTTTTTTGTCATTAGTGTTTGTAAAAAAAAAGGCCTTTCGTTAGAAAAGCCCCTTTGTATATTTTAGGTAGAACAGGCTTTTCCGGCAATCATACGCACATCATGCAGCAGCAGTTGCTGTTGATGATAACGGATGTATTGAAAAAGTATGTCTTCATTTGTATCAGAATCGTAGGAACAAAGATAAACGCTTTTTTCATTAAGAAGCAAGAAATTTCGATAATTTCTATGAATCCCTTATCAGGCATGTCTCTTATATGGCAATTGGGAGAAGAAAATTCAGAAATTTCGGTGAGTTTTTACCCAATCGGAGATATAATCAACAATGGTATGGGTATCAGTTCCGGGAGGAAAAAGCTTGGCTACTCCTAATTCATTTAACTTTTTCATGTCAGAATCAGGGATAATTCCTCCTCCTGTAAGAAGTACATCATTCATGCCTTTTTCTTTCATGAGTGACATTACTTTCGGGAAAACGGTCATGTGAGCTCCTGACAGAATACTGATACCTATGGCATCCACATCTTCCTGAAGAGCTGCCTGGACTACCATTTCAGGTGTTTGACGAAGACCGGTATAAATAACTTCCATACCCGCATCGCGTAAAAAAGAAGCAATCACTTTTGCGCCACGGTCATGTCCGTCCAGCCCAACCTTGGCAACCAATACACGTATAGGTCTCTTCATAGAAGTCGTTAGCAGATAGGTACAAAAATAGTATTATTTCCCTATTCAACGGGTAAGGGAGTAGGGGCGGAGTAATTTGAACCGATTCTTTAAAAGTCATTGGTCAACAAACGATTGTTAATAACATAAGTGGAGATTTTCATGAATCAAAGGCCCTCTATACTTACCTTTGGGTACTGACATCCATGAATAAAGAGACACAGAAAATAGTAAGGAAATATGCCAAAGCATATATTGGCGGGACGGTAAGTATCAATGACTTGTCAGATAAGGAATTCAGTGGAAAGCAACTGAACGGTGAAGAAAAGTTAGCTCTGAGCAACTTTGAGAAGTACCGCCTGGCTAAACTTAATGCAGTACATGATGATATGGCTTTTCATGAATTATATCGTCAGTTGCAGGTTCTTGCCAATCTGGCGGATTATAAAGAGTTTTTGAACGGAGAATATTCCAAGTTTTAGTACCTGTATAGTTGTATATGAAGAGGCCGCCTGGTAGGGCGGCCTCTTCTTTTTACTTTCCAGCCTGTTCAGCTGTGGAAACACAGATCGTGTTATTTTTATTAGGTTTATAGTACAATAATAAGCCAGTCAGATGCTTTTCTTCAAGAAATACCAGAAATATTTACCCGCCGTTACTTTCTTCTTGCTGTTGTTGTTTTCAATCTTTCATATCTATTCCAACTTTCCTTCAATGGGCGAATACCATATGAGGAATGATGAAGGGAATTATTTCCGTCAGGCATCAGTCATAAGTCAGCAAGGTTTAGATGGATATAAGACGGTAATGAGTAATTATCTGACTCATCCTGAAATGTATGATACCCCAACCCCCTTGCGCGTTTTTCACATACAGCTGGCTTCCATCGCAATCGATATTAATCCATCGATAACATCTTTATCTTTTCTTTCTCTGGGTTGGTTTATTGCCCTGTGTATTATGAGCTGGTTTTTTATCAGAAAGATAAAGAACGAAAAAACTGCATTTGTTGCCTGCTCCATTCTTGCCTTTTCGCCATTGCTTAATGGAATGGCAACAAGGGCTTTGATGGATTCCGAAGTTTGCTTTTTCACGCTGTTGGCACTGTATTCTCTGATGGAATTCATAAATAGCGGGAAGTTCAGGGATGGATTGATAGTAGTTATTTCATTAACAGCATGTATATTAATAAAAGAGCCCTTTTTAGTGATCTATCCTTTTTTTCCACTGATGTTAATCTATTTCGGTTGGAGGAAAAAGATATTTGGATGGAGAGGGTTTATTTCTATCAGCTTGCTTCCAATCCTACTGGTGACACTTACTTATTGGATTGCCTTTGGAAACCTTTCTGATGTTGTTAAGGTATACCAGGTAATTTCACAGGTGAATATTCTTCATCCGGCTTCCTATACAGCTACCTATTGTTCTGGACCATGGTACCAGTATTTCACCGATCTCTTTATGCTTTCTCCGGCGGTTTCCATCCTGTTTTTTTTATTTACCGGGTATTATTTTTTGTCAAAGGATAAAAAGGACAATTTTTTGCTCTTGTTTTTATTTTATGTAATCTGGTTTATAGCAACCCATTCCTTATTTCCTAAGAATGTTCGATATGCAACCGGTCTGGAACCAATATATGCACTATTTGCAGCCTTATTGCTGATTAAGATCTCGGAGTCTATTCCTTATCAGAAAGTGAAAACCCCGGCATTGGCATTAATGGTTGTACTTATCCTGGCTCTTCAAATAAGATCCTTTAATCATTATTTCAGGGATGGGAAATTGTACGATCCTATTTCTTATAATTTGCAGGAACTGGAGAAAATTATTCCATGAAGAAAGTATAATCATTTCAATTTTATACAAACATTTTTGGGTTCTGTAAAAAAATCAAAAGCTTCAAATCCTCCTTCTCGGCCCACACCAGAGTTTTTTACTCCTCCAAAAGGAGTCCGGAGATCTCTCAAGAGCCAGCAGTTTATCCATACTATTCCCGTATGCAATTCGGATGCGAGGCTGTGAGCACGAGTCAGATTTTCAGTCCACACGGTTGAAGCCAATCCATAAATAGTGCTATTCGCATATTTAAGAGCTTCCTCTTCTGTGTCAAAAGGCATTATGGTGACTACCGGGCCGAAAATTTCCTCCTGATTGGTTCGACAATCATAAGGAAGTCCTTCTATAATAGTAGGGGCTATATAATAACCATCCGTCTGCTCTCCTTCAAGTATTACACGCTCGCCTCCGCATAATACTTTTCCGCCTTCCTGTTTGGCCAGTTCGATGTAGGAAAGAATTTTTTCCATATGTTGTTTGGAAACAACGGCACCCATTTTTGTATGATCGTCAGCTGGGTTGCCAACAGTCATTTTTTTTGTTTTAGCTACAAAATCAGTCTTGAATTTCTCATACAGACTGCGTTCAATTAAAATACGTGATCCACAGAGACAGATTTGTCCTTGATTGGCAAAAGAAGAACGCATGGTAGTGCTTAGCATAGCTTCGTAATCACAGTCAGCAAAAATTAAATTGGGATTTTTCCCACCCAACTCCAGAGATAGTTTCTTAAACATAGGAGCAGCCACTCGTGCAATTTCGGCACCGGTTTTTGTTCCTCCTGTAAAAGAGATTAATGGAATTTCAGGATGAGCTGTAATTGCACTCCCTACTTTATGTCCGTATCCATGTACAATATTCAAAACACCGGGAGGGAGGCCGGCTTCTATGCAAAGTTCTGATAGGAGATAGGCGGTCATGGGTGTAACTTCAGATGGTTTTGCCACTACGCAGTTACCTGCTGCCAATGCAGGAGCTATTTTCCAGGAAAAAAGATAAAGGGGAAGATTCCAGGGAGAAATGCAACCCGCCACTCCTACAGGATTACGTAACGTGTAATTAATGGCAGTATCTTCCATTGCATGTGCATGAGAAGCATAGTGCAAAATACCAGTTGCGTAAAAGTGGAAATTGGATGAAGCGCGGGGAATGTCGACAGTCCTTGCCAGAGAAACAGGTTTTCCATTATCCTTTGATTCAGCTTTTGCCAGACGCTCCAGATTTTGATCAATGAGAGCAGAAATCCGGAGTAATATGGCAGCTCGATTGTCTTTTGGCATCATGGACCATGCCGGGAAAGCTTTTTTTGCAGCCTCAACGGCCTGCAAAACGTCTAGTTCGTCAGAGTCCGGTAAAAGAGAGTATACTTTTCCAGTAGAAGGGTCATAATTGTCTATATACTGTTTACCTATCGGTTCAATTAACTGCCCGTTAATGTAGTTCTGAATTTTTAGCATAGAGTTGAATGGATTGGGTACCCAAAATTACTGCTTTTGGCGGACAAATCAGGGAGGGAGTGGCTCGGACAGCCTGGACTATAACTTCGGCTTCATAATATAATAAGCTCTGAGGCCTAACGTGTTTTGAAGCGTATATTTTGTATCCGGCCCCATATTAACTTTTTCCATAGAAGGATCGTAGACCAACTGCATCATCCATTTACGGCTTAAAGTTAAATTTACCCCCATCCCCGCAAATGCCCCGATACTGACACCGGTAAAGTTAGTGGCCTTGTATTCTACATAGCCATAATTATCATAATAGGTAGTAAGGTCAATATTCAGGCCATTGATATTAATCATGTTCTTTGTATACTTTGCCATGGTGCAAACAATCCCTCCCTCCATGAAAAAATTTAATACATCATTATCCCCCATGATACGTTGATAGCCTAATTGGGTCATCAAACGCTGTTCTCCGCCTACAATCGGAAAGTATAAGATACTTTGCTGATATTGGTTGCCTGGAACATAAATGTCTGTTGTAATTGTGAATTGACCATTCACACTAAGCTGAGCAGCATTGAGGTTGAAAATAATCGCGTCTTTATTGGTTAGGCCGTAACGTGTTTCAAGTCCGATAACAATTGTCGGATTATACTTCAGATTAATGGGCATATCTGTTTGATCAAAAGTCCAGTCACTACGATTCAGGTTCAAAACGGGCGATATACGATCTGGCATTCCGTTACCGCCTCCATATTCGTAATTGATTTTACGGTTCATGGCACTATTGTCAAAGTCATTCTTATTGCCATTAGGATCTAGTCCATACCCATCATAAAGATTGGCGGTGTATTTATTGGCAAAAAAGGATCCGACTTCTAATCCGAAATGAAATCCTTTTCCCTTTCTGGAATTAGGACTGGAATTTCCTTCGCCTTGAGCAAAAGAATGAATGCTTAGTACCGATAAAGAAACAAGGAAAAAATAGAATAAAGTCCGTAATTTCATCAGGACAAAATTAGCGAAAATTAGAATCTAAAAATAGTGTACCTTTATTAGAAGTTTCCCTAGTTCATCAGAAAACACATACGAACCATATCGAAAATTAATACATTATCTATGAAAACAAATCCTGAATTAAACGGCAATCAGTTAAAAACAACGATTAACGGTTCGGCTGAACAGAGCAAGGAAACGCTTAGAGCTTTGGTGGAGGCTAATCATAAACTGATAGAAGCAGCCATGGAGTCCAATAAGAAACTGGTAGATTCCATTAAGGAAAAGCTAAAAGCACAGGCTGCAAGTGGTACTGTTACAGAACCGCTAAAAATAGACTTTCAGAAGTCGATATCAGTATCAGAAGATGCTCTTGACAGTATTATAAATGCTTATAGTAAGCAGATGAAACAGAACATTGACTTTAACAGTAATATTATTGAAGCTATCCGTCATGTGAAGAGCCTGGATGCTGAGAAGCTAATGGGACTTATTCAGGAAAATTTTGATAAATCAAATCAGCTTACCATTCAAAGCACAAGGGAAGTAATGTCTTGCTACGATCGTCATATCAACCTTATAACCAAATTCAATGCAAAATTTGCAGAAGGTATCAAGACACAAATTGATGCTATGTTCGATTTTCAACGGATGAGTACAACTGGTTTTTCGGATCTGGCTCTTAAACTTATGAAAGAGCACAGAAAAAATTAAACAGTGGCTTGCAGATAGTTCATAACCCCGAAGTAGTTAAAACTGGCTTCGGGGTTATTTTTTGTCCCTACTTCACCGGAAAAATACCCTTATTCACCGAGAAAGTGATGACGCTAGCCTTGTACGTATTGCCAATGGCGCGAAATGAAAATACATTTGAGGTATAATTAAAGAAATAAGAGACCTATAATGGACAATGAGCATAATCGCCCGGGAAGAATCCTTAGCGGCCTGATAATAGTTGGAGTTGGAACAATTTTATTGATGCGTCAATTGGGAACCTTGTTCCCAGGCTGGTTATTTACCTGGCAGATGCTTGTAATAGTTATTGGGTCTTATATTGGAGTAAGACATGGATTCCGTTGGGGTGGATGGGTTGTTGTGGTGTTGGCAGGAATTCTGTTAGGAATAGAGCAGATGTCCCCTTCCTTTAGGACATCCGAGTTGTTTTGGCCATTAATCATTATCGCTATAGGTCTTTTTATCGTTTTTCGCCCTAAAAAGAGATGGAAAGGTAAAGGGAAGAGGGAAGGGAAGGATAAGTGGAAGAGTGAATGGAAAGAAAAGCACGGATGGGATGAGACCTCTGCCTCCTCAACGGAAGATAGGATTGACTCCGTTTCCATTTTTGGGGGCGTACGAAGGGTAATTGTCTCAAAAGATTTTAAGGGAGGAGAAATCACCAATATTTTCGGAGGGGCCGAGATTGATTTAAGTCAGGCTGATATTAACGGAAGAGTATCTCTTGAAATGACTCAGGTATTTGGAGGAACGAATATTATTGTACCGCCTCATTGGCAAATAATGCACGGAGATCTTGTTTCCATTATGGGTAGTATAGAAGATAAGAGGTCTATTAAAGAGGGGATGACGAATCCTGATAAAGTATTGGTGCTCCACGGCACATCAGTTATGGCGGGAATAGATATCAGATCATATTAAAGGTATAAAACAGAAGCATTATAAACGTATATAACATGAATTGGTATCTGGGCAAAATTATTTTTCGTATTATTTATGAGACAGCTGAAAAAAATCTGTTTGATGAGCAGTTTCGTCTGATATTAGCGGAAAGCGAAAGTGACGCATTTGTAAGGGCTCAAAGAATAGGATTGGCCGAAGAGGAATCATTCAAGGATGCCCGGGATCGAACTGTTCAATGGCAATTCCTTGGAATTGGCGAACTTAGAAATATTAAGGAATTATGTGACGGAGTGGAGTTGATTAGTAAAACAGAAGAACCGGAAGATGAAGTAAATTATATTTCTTTGCTTCAACTAAAAAACGCTGAGATTCAACAACGCATATCAGGATATTAAATTGGCATTTTATATTACCTAATTTCAAAAATTAAGCAATTACTTGTCATCTATATTCTCAAATAGAAAATTTTTACTGGGCTATATTGTATTCTGGTTGCTCTGGATAGGAATGCAAACAGGATTGCTTTACAGGCTTGGCTTTCGTCTGGAGATTGCTTTCCCGGATAGTTTGGTGGACAACGGTCTGTTGGCTTTTGGAGGTGTCACTGTCAGTCATAGCCTTCGGTTTTCAAGGCCGGGGAAGAAAAAATATGCCTATATTTTTATATGGAGCCTTGGTATGGCTGCCGTTTGTACGCTTCTGGTACGCTTTAGTTTGTCATTCCTTTTTAATGAGGAGAAAGAATATCAGGTTTTTTTATCCCACTCCCTCCCGGTTCGTTTTTGGCTTGCTTTTCTGATGACTGGATGGACAGCCATGATGAGTTGGATGTGGTATACCCAGGAAGAGCAACAAGAAAATGAGAACCGAAAAAATCAGGCTGAAAAATTGTCAAGAGAAGCAGAACTGTTCCGATTGAGACAGCAGCTACAACCTCATTTCTTATTCAATAGCCTGAATTCGATTAGTGCCCTGGCAGGAAGCAAACCAGAAGAAGCCAGGAGAATGGTTCAGCAACTGAGTGATTTTTTACGTAGCACCCTTACCCGTGAAAAGCAACAATATCTTACTCTTGCTGAAGAGTTGCAACATCTTCAATTATATCTTAGTATTGAAGAAGTGCGTTTTGGGCATCGTTTGAATATTGTTGTGGAAAATGAAAATGCGGGCCTCAGCTCAAAGGTCCCTTGTCTTTTTCTTCAACCAATTGTGGAAAATGCAATCAAATTTGGATTGTATGACACGACGGATAAAGTGACAATCCTTATAGTAGCAAAATTAGACCGGGAAATGCTGGAGATAACGGTGAGAAATCCGTTCGACCCGTCAACAGCAATCCCCAATAATGGTGCTGGTTTTGGACTTAGTTCGGTAAAGAGGCGACTTTACCTTTTATACGCCAGACACGATTTACTGGAAACACAAACCAATGGCAACGAATTTATCACAAGAGTAAGGATTCCTCAGGCAAACGAGAATATGCTATCATGATAAAAACAATAATTATAGATGATGAGCCTTTGGCTCGGCAGATCATCAAAGAATATCTTTCTTCCTTTCCCGAAATACATGTTATTCAGGAATGTAATGATGGATTTGAAGGTATTAAAGCCATTACCCAACACCAGCCCGGTCTTGTATTTCTGGACATTCAAATGCCCAAAATTAATGGATTCGAGATGCTTGAATTGTTGGATAAAGTACCACCAATTATATTTACTACAGCTTTTGATGAATATGCAGTCAAGGCATTTGAGACCCACGCGGTTGACTATCTTTTAAAACCTTTTGCAAAAGAGCGTTTCGATAGGGCTATGCAAAAATGGATGAGCCAGCATAATCAAAGTTTTGAGAATGAAAAAACACCTAACTGGATAGATACAATTTCGCAACAACCGGATCAGCAGCAACGCGTTGTGGTGAAATTAGGCAATAAGGTCAAAATTATTCCAATACACGAGATCCATTACTTTGAAGCAGACGACGATTACGTTAAAATACAAACTCAGGAAGGCGGCTTTCTCAAGAATAAAACGATGCAGTACTTCGAGCAAAACCTGGATCCTAAACAGTTTGTACGTGTTCACCGTTCTTTTATTATCCAGGTACAACAAATTACCAGAATAGAACCATACGAGAAGGAGAGCCATATTGCAATGCTTAAATCGGGAGCAAGAATCCCTGTCAGCAAAAGTGGCTATCCTAAACTAAAGGCTGTTCTTGGGCTATAGGAGTCTGTTCGTCAGAAAATGGAACATCCGTCTATGTGCTTTTTGATTTTCTGCTTTTTGTTCCGACGATTTCTGATGAACCACTGCTTTCTCCTGGAGCGAAAAGATCGTTTTAATAAGGTCTTTTTAGAATTCGTATTGTAGACCATATTCCAGGAATAACTTCGTAGTTTGGAATCGTTTTTTTCAAGTATCCTGGCATATTCTTTTTCCGCTTGTTTCTGATATTCGTGACAAGGGCAACGCGGGTTACGCGGATCATCCAAGGGATAAATATGGGTGGTGTCCTTTTCTGTAATGCGTTCGTGTGCCGGTTGAGCGTTAGTATTTGCCATTCGAATCAACAGGAAAAGACAGGCCAGGGTATTAGCCAGGAATACGTTTTTGTCTTTCCTATATCCTGAAGGATTCATCAGATTCCATTTTTTTGAATAGTGATCCGTTCCGCTCGATTCCATGATTTGAATTCATTGGTGTAGTATAAATAGGCGGAAGAAGCTGGTGCGTCATAAACCCCGGGTATCTCTGCTTTCAAATCAAGGTTGATTTGTTTTACTGCAGAGGGAGCCATACAGCGATAATAAATGGCGATGTTATTTCCCTTTATTTCATAGTAGTCAAATATTTTTTTCTCTTGCAATTCTTTCAGTTGACCTGCTTGTGCGGTTAGTCCGGCTGGGATACCTATAATTGCCATAGTACTGGGGATTCCTGTATTCCTGGAGTTGGTGAGCGTGGTGCTCAAACGCAATGTTTCTCCTACATGGATACTATTGGCAGAAACTGTGGTTTTCAATTGTACGGCGCACTCTTTCGAGTTTTCTGGCAACGTTGTATTCCAACTTAAGGAGATGGAGTAGGGCAGCGGATTTTTTGCCCCCACAAATTTCACTTTTATATCGTGGTTCCCTTCTGCAAGAAGATACTTATCCAGACCGTCAATGATAAGCGCCTCACTTTCTCCGGCTTTATAATTTTTCTCTCCTGCTTTTTTACCATCTACATATACCATAATAGTCCCGTCTTCCATTACTTTTTTGGTAAACTTTGCATAGGAAGTAAGCGCTTTTAATGCTAATATGGTTCCCTGGGTATTTCCAAATGTTCCGAATCCATTGCGAGTGGAGATAAGGTATTTAACGGCACTTACAAGTTCTAGATACCCTTTCCCTTTTGATTTCAGGATGGCCATAATGCCAAGTGAGGTGGTTTCTATGTTGAGCGATTGGCCAGTTGAGCAAGTAACGGAATGAATAGTTCCGGTCCAGCTTCCATTTTTGTCTTGTTTCGGGAGAAATATTTGCAGGGCCTTCTCTGCTTTCTCATTTTCATTCAGGTTATAAGCAGCACATATCATTAATCCTAACTGATAGGGGTCACCTGTCTGAACGGCTTTGTTGTAAGAGGAGTTAAATTCTTTTCTAATATCTGAGCAACCGGCCTCTGAAAGAGCGTATACTATATATGCATTGGTTACATCCTCATTGGCCCTTCCGAAGGCATCGGCGGCCTCGTTACTCCTCATAAAGCCACCTTTACCATCTTTTCTTGAATTTAACCATTGTATAGTGCGGTCCAGCATGGCAGGGTCTACTTTTTCTCCAACTAATTTCATGTCGGTAAATTGCATAAGCCCATACGCAGTTAATGCTTCATGACCAGGATTGGATCCAAACCATTCATAACCGCGGTCTTTGGTTTCGAAAGTGACAAGACGCTTATATCCTTTGTCAAGTAAACTGGAGGCATTAGCAAGAGTTTTGTCATCCTTGCTGTCCGTAGTTTTAAGATAGTCAAGCACCATTGCATTGGGGTACGAGCTCATTGAAGTTTGCTCAAAGCAACCGTAAGGCTCGCGAAGAATACCTTCTATGCCTTTCATCAGATCCGAAACCACATTTGGATACGCGGTAAGATGTGCTTCGACAGAACCAGCTATTACATGGCTCATTTTAAATGTGTATTCGCTTTCCGGTTCCTGCCCCGAGAATGACATATTTACCGGGAACCCCTTAGGTGCAATTTTTATACGTTGCGTGAAGGCATCTTTTAGCCCGCAGGATTTAAAACTTATTGTGAAATAAGGATCTCCGATTTTACTAAGTACTTGATAATCCAAGTAGATAGTTTTAGCTGCTCCAGGCATAATGGTTTGAACCGAGGGGATTTGCGAAAGCTCTTTAAGTTCATCAGGGGCAGTTATAGTAAGTATGCCGCCTAACGGTTTGTCGGTATTGTTTTTAAGTGTTAGTGGGATTGACACTTTATCTTCTGTTGCCACTTCTGTAGGCACCTTGGCACTCATGGCAAAAGGTAGCTGGGTAAAGAATGTTTTTTCGGTCCTGCCAGGCATTCCATCACTGGCTATTCCTTCTGCAGTGGCCCGGAAAGATGTAATGTCGTCGGAAGCATAAAATTCAATCGTTTTTTTACCGCTCCGGTCAATCTCTATATCAGGGTTCCAATAAATTGTATTCCGAAAATCAGTCCTTGTTTCAACGTTTTCCTGCTTGTCATACACGGGAGTAGCAAACTTTCGAGTGCGGTAATAAACGGTAGTATTTGTTGCCTGTTGCGACATGACTGTATCAGCTATTGCAAAAGCATTGACACGTCGGTCATTGATATGCTCTTCTTTTTTGGGTTCATGTTTGTTGTTGAGGGTCTTATCTAATACTTTGGCGTCGCGGGAAGCATCCATGCCCGCGTTGTCTTTTTGGCCTGGAGGAATCAGTTGTGCCGCAACTTTTTCATTGACAGCCGCTCTCTCCTTTTGTTTACGTGCAGGGTGGCGTGGCATTTGTTCCGCATTATCATCTTTCTCCAGATTTCTTAACTCAGCATTGTTCATGGCTGCGCCGGCCATAGGGGCTGCAGGAAACATGCCAGCGCCAGCTCTGGCACTTCTTGATTCGGATTCATAAGTGGGATATATAGTGGTTTTATCGTAGAGATAAATTGTCAGATTTTGGTTGTAATCCGTAATATACTGGGATTGTGGTAAGAACCCAGTTGCCTGGTAATTAAGTGTTACAGGTTCAGAAAGGTCGAGCTTGTTGAAAATAAACTTCCCGTTTTCATCGGTTTGATATTCTGCCCCGTTGTTGATTTTTATTTTGGCGTTGGTTAATACGTGGCCATTGGCAGCATTTATAATTGTGCCGGCAACAATTGCTTTTTCACCAGTGAAGACAGGCGTAGGAATATTATCAGCCATTACCTTTTCCCAGGTAAAGCATCTCCACCCTGCGGTCATTAACAGATAATCAAGGGCTTCATTGGCCTGAGGCTCTTTTTTATCAAAATAGAATGCGGGTTCTTCTACCTTTATCTTGAGATCTTGCTCAAGTAAGAGCTGACTGAGAAGATTGCCAGACTTATCATCTGCGAAAGAGAGAAATTGATCGTTTACTACTGCAAGTGATAAATTGGCGGGCATTGGCATCCCACGTTCATCTTTAACACATAAGCTAAGCTTTACTTTTTCCCTGGGCAGGTATTTTTCCTTGTCGGTTTCAATGCTCAGAGAAAGTTGCTTGCCTTTATTTACAAATGCGAGGCGCTCACAGCGAGCAACACCTTTTGAGTCGAATAAAGTGATTTGTGCAACACCAATAGGAAAAGCGGCCGTTGAAAAAACGATTTTGTTCGACCCGGTCTTCGTTTTGAGAGCTGTTGTATAATAAATTTTGCCCCTTACCTGTGCAACGATAGAAAGCTCTTCTGCTTCAGTCGTTCTGATATCGAGTCCCAGCTCTCCGCTTCTTTCTGCATCAACACCCAATATATAGCCTCTTGGAAGAGATTCCGGCAGCAGAAATATTTTGTCGATGCCTTCTGGTTTCCTGATTTTTGCATAGTAATGTTCATTGGGTTTAGGGTTAATGCGAAAGGCTCCCATACCCATATGAAAGCTGGAAAAGGTACCAATCTCACTTCCATCTTCGCGGTACACGCTACCTTCGATATCTGCTGGTTTCCCGAACTCGTTAAGTGCCCTGAAAGCCACTTTGCTTTCCAGGCCATTTACTAAATCTCCTCCTTCAGGGAACATAGAGAACTGAATATTATTCAGAACAATAGGTATGGGCCGGGAAATACTTTCGGTGTTGCCATTGTAGTCAATCATGACATTGAGGAGCCCATCGCAGCTGTTTAATTTTGATGGAAGACGAAAGTGTATGTATTTTATTCCTTCCAAATCAGTGATATCGTTTTTCTCTGTCAGCATTTGGCCCTGAATAGTAATGACAGAGTGGATTTTGTAATCGGTGAGGGGTTTGTTTTCATTTGTATTAAGGATAAGTTTGGCTATGACTTCATCTCCGGCCCCAAATGCTTTCTTTTCGAAGTCAAGCTTCATTTTAAGGTTTGGCAGGATGATGTCTTGCACCTGAATTTCCTTTTGAAATACATTATCTGCCCCGGCATTTTTCATCCAGTTGGTATAGGCCCTTATTTTATAGATCCCTCCGGCAGCCTCCTTATCTAAAGCAAAGTCCGCAGCTGCAATACCATCGGTCGCAACCAGGTTCAATTTTTTTTCAATGGCCCCTTTGGGGTTGAGTAGTTCAATGTGAACAATATCACTTTTGCGGGATGGTTTTAGGCTTTGCCCGTCACGGACAAAGACAGAAAGCCATATTGTTTCCCCGGGTTCGTAAAAGGGTTTATCGGATGAGAGATAGACCCTGTCCTCAGGCAGTTGTGTTGTAAAAGCCGAAGTTTTTTTCTTTAACGTACGAATAAATTCGTTTTCAGACTCCGGATGAAAATATCCTTCGGGGGTTATCCAGGCAACAAGGGATACAATAGCAAGGCTAAGAGCTGCAAGTCCGAGTGTTGTATAAGAGGTGTGTGGTTTCATATCTATGAGTGTTAAAAAGTCTTGTGAGAGATTTTACACCTAGATGAAAGAAATCACCGGATTCCATAAATGGAGAGAAAAAAAGCAGATGAAGAATTAGTGAAGGGAATTCAGGTGTTTGGCAAGATAGTAGCCCATGCTGAAACAGGCTTGAAGAAGATAGCCCCCGGTGGGGGCATCCCAGTCCAGCATTTCTCCTATGCAATAGGTATCTGGTAATTCCCGAAGCTGAAAATGGGAGTCTACTTCAGTCAGGTCAATACCTCCTACAGTTGAAATAGCCTCATCTATGGGAGCCAATGCAATCACGCGCAGGGTCAGATTCTTTATTTTAGCAGCTATGCTATCTGGATTAACAAACTCTTCCTTTGTTGTGCAGTTTTTTAAGAGTGTCATCTGCGCTTCAGTGAGTTTTACTTGTTCACGCAGCCTATAAGAAATGGAGTGATTGGAAGTACGTGTTGAAATTTTAGAAAGAATTTCCTCTATACATAGCTGTGGTTTTAGGTCCAGCGAGAGCTCTGCAAATCCTTTTTTCTTAAGAGAAGACCTGAAAGAAGGGGCAAGCGCATAGATGGCTCCACCTTCGAGCCCGAAACGGGTAATAGCCAGTTCCCCTTCTTTACTCAAGCCATTGGTAGTTACCCGTATATTTTTAAGAGCCTGGCCTTCTGTTATCCCAGGAAGGCCTTCAGGCCAATGGATGCCAGCCGCACAATTGGAAGGCTGAAAAGGAATTGCAGAAATGCCTTTTTCAGTAAAAATTTTGAGCCAGTTTTCGTTTGAGCCGGTAACCTGCCAGCTTCCTCCTCCAAGGGCAAATACACTGATATCAGCATGAATGTCGTGAAGGATATCTTCCTGTTTAAAAATAAGTGCCCCTTTGTCATTCCACCCTTGCCAGGCCCATTTTGTGTAAAGCGTAGCCCCTGTGGAATGAATTGTTGTGAGGAATGCATTTAAAACTTCAATTGGTTTGATGCCTTTTTCAGGAAACACCCGTTTGCTGCTTCCAACATAAGTGGGAATATTTAGTTTCCGAAGCCAGATACGCAAATCTTCATTCGAGAATACAGACAAGGCATTGTCCAGAAAAATGGACGGAAAATATTTGGAACGTAACTGCTCCAATGGCTCGGAATGGGTCAGGTTAAATCCTCCTTGCCCGGCTACTAAAAATTTTCTGGCGGGAGCGGCATTTTGCTCATAGATAGCTACTTGAAATTTTTCAGGATCAAGATTGGCGGCAAGCATGAGTGCAGCTGGCCCGCTACCTATTATGGCCACCTTTTTTTTCATGGATTCTTGCGAGACTTATTTCTTACTGATATCAAAAATATTTACCGGAAATCCGGTCATACAACCGTCGGGGTTCTTTCTTTTGAGTGGATGGTAATGAAAACAGATTTCCATACCCTCTATATCAAATTCACCGATACTTGTACCGGGAATTAATATTATAGGAGTCCCACCTTTAGGGTCTGGAACTACGATAACAGTTCCGCATTTAGAATAAGTATGTGATATGGTCCCAGTAGTTTTGGGATTTGTATCCTGATTATTAACAGGTGTTGTGGAAGCGGGAGCAGATGTTTCAGTTTTTTGTTTGGATTTACACGCCTCAGTAGGAAGGATGAGGAGGGCGTAAATAGAAACAAAAAGGAGAAATGTTTTTTTCATAGGAATGAATGCATAGAGCAAACTTACAGAAAAAAATCAGGATTCGTCCCCGGATATGGAGCGCATATTGATTTGAAGAGGGGACATAAAAAAAGCTGTCTCGTTTAGGAGACAGCTTTTTTTAATTATAAAGAAGAAACTTAATTTATAGCTACTTTAATTACACGTTGGAAGCTAAGGTTACCAATCCGAACAAGATAGGTGCCTTTTGCAAGTTCAGTAGTACTGAAGTTGGTTTCTATGGCATTGGCCACAGGTGCCATTTTCTTACCTGTAATGGCTTTTCCTTCTATGTCAAACAAATCTACCTGCACTTCATCATTGGTAGTCAGGTTAACAGCTTTTACCAGCAATGTATTAGCATCGCTCAGGTAAGCTTTGTATTCTGGAGTAGCAGCGGTATTCTCCTCTATGCCTGTAGCAATGGAAGGGGTTATTTTGAAGTTGAAGATCTGTGTTGCTTCTGCTCCTCCGCTTGCACCCCACATCGTGGTGTGCCAGAAAGTAAGGTCATCACTTGGGTCAATGGCAGTATTGGCATAATCCCCCCAGCGGTTTCCACCGGTTTGTGATGCTGCACCTGCTTTTGCACTTTGTTCCGCAAAGCCAAAAGTTCCAAGGGGATCACTTGGATAACGCCCTACATAGCGAATGCTAGGATACTCTCCGCTTCCGGATACACAGAAACCCATTGCAATGTCACCATTTCCATCCATGGCAATACTTCCCATCCATCGGTTTTCGGCGTCAGGGGCATAAGTTCCCTGCTGATATACCGTCCATTTGCTGGTGGTTTGGTCCTGACGTAATTCATACCAGCGCATACCGCTTTGATTTGTAGTAGCATTCGCTATTACAGAGTTACACAACACAACGGTGTTATATCCGGTCCATTTGCGAAACTGAGCTCTGAACATAAATACACCCTGAATAGCATCGAGGCCATTGGTTGTTCCTTTCTGAGTAATTTCTTTTCCGTAATTACTCCAGGCCGAATTGAACGCTGTAACAGCCAGAGGAGAACCATCCGGGGTATCTTCCACAAGGGTAGTATTGGCAGGAGTGGTCCAGTTGGTTGTCATTTTAAGGATATGGATTTGATCCTTTACAGCACCGGACCAATTATCATCTTCAAATGCAAAAATATATTCGGGGGTGCCGGAAGGAGGAAGAACGCCATCTGCATCAGCAGGCAGGGGGCAGAAAAAACCTACACTCGGAAGACTTGGAGAAGTTTTTACAATCATACCGGAAGAAGTAGTTCCAGCTAGCATCTGAGTACGGTTAAAAACAGTGATTTCTTCCGTAGGAAGGTTCATTCCAAGATAATATCCATCTTGCCAGATTGACCATTTTGGATAGTCAATTCCACTTGATTCGGTTGATGCATAAGAGAAGGTCCAGGTATAAAATGCTCCGGTAGGGTCATTAGTTTTGGATACAGCACACAGACAATCGGTGCTGGTATTGCTGAGCATTCCAATAAACCATCTGTCGGCATATTTATCATACAGGCATACAGCATCACAAAATGCAGCTCCGAAAATATGAGTCAGGTTGGTAGCTGCCATAACAGCAGCTCCGGTTGTCTTGTTATAAACAGCATAAGTAGTATTAACAACTTGCACATATTCTGTGAGTCCTGCAGCTCCGTTTGGATCAAGTGGAGAAGCGGCACCGCCACCGTTCTGTCCTGTCCAGTTAAGACCAGGAGTGGTCAGAATTCTGGAAGAATGACGGCTTTGCAACGCTCCATCATCGGTGGCAGCAGCTGGATTTATCTGAACATTAATCATTTTTCGTCTGTCAGCAGTTTCTCTCTCGAAAACATCGGTTTGTTTAATGTCTCCCTGCTCGGCTGCAAGTTCGCGAAGAGGACGAGTTTCTCCGAAACTTTTAGCTTCTGAGTAATACACCCCGTTAGGGTATGTTGCCTCATGTGTGTTTGCATTAATGACCTGCCTAACAAAGGCAGATTTTTCCGTCTGCTGGGCGAAGGTTGCCTGCAGACATAGTAATCCGGAGATTACCAGTGTGATTTTTTTCATGGTAGTTGTGTGTGATGTAATTAATTGGTTTTTGTTGTGTGTGATATAATTAACTGGTTTTGGGTTTCTGAATATAGGCTTGAACGTGTTTAATCAAGAATAACTTTAATTACCTTCTGGAAACCAATGTTCCCGATTCGGACAAGATAGGTGCCTTTTGCAAGTTCAGTAGTACTGAAGTTGGTTTCTATGGCATTAGCCACAGGTACCATTTTCTTGCCCGTAATGGCTTTTCCTTCTATGTCAAACAAATCTACCTGTACTTCATCATTGGTGGCAAGGTTGATAGCTTTTACCAGTAATGTATTTACATCGCTCAGGTATGCTTTGTATTCTGGAGTAGCGGCAGTGTATTCTTCAATACCTGCTGCTGTAGAAGGCGTTATTTTGAAGTTAAAGATCTGTGTTTCTTCGGCTCCCCCGCCTCCACCCCACATCGTGGTGTGCCAAAAAGTAAGGTCGTCACTTGGGTCAATAGCTGTATTGGCATAATCTCCCCAGCGGTTACCACCGGTTTGTGATGCTACCCCTGCTTTTGCACTTTGTTCTGTAAAGCCAAAAGTTCCAAGCGGGTCACTTGGGTAACGCCCTACATACCGAATACTGGGAAATTCTCCGCTTCCTGATACACAAAATCCCATTGCGATATTGCCATTTCCATCCATTGCAATACTTCCCATCCACCTATTTTCTGCATCAGGAGCGTATGTCCCCTGCTGGTATACAGTCCATTTGCTGGTGGTTTGATCCTGCCGTAATTCATACCAGCGCATACCGCTTTGATTTGTAGTAGGATTCGCTATTACTGAGTTACACAATACCACAGAATTATAACCGGTCCATTTGCGAAACTGAGCTCTGAACATAAATACACCCTGAATGGCATCGAGGCCATTTGTGGTTCCTTTTTGTGTAATCTCTTGTCCGTAGTTGCTCCATGCAGAATTGAATGCAGTAACAGCAAGCGGGGAACCGTCCGGGATATCTTCCACAAGCGTAGTATTAGCAGGGGTGGTCCAGTTGGTAGTCATTTTGAGAATATGTATCTGGTCCTTTACAGCACCGGACCAATTATCATCTTCAAAAGCAAAAATGTATTGCGGAGTGCCGGCTGGAGGAAGAACGCCATCAGCATCAGCAGGCAGGGGGCAGAAAAAACCTACACTAGGAAGGTTAGGTGATCTTTTAACAATCATGCCAGGGGAAGTACTTCCTGCAAGCATTTGTGTACGGTTAAAAACAGTGATTTCCTCTGTTTGAAGGTTCATTCCCAGGTAATATCCATCCTGCCAGATTGACCATTTTGGATAGTCAATTCCAGATGATTCGGTTGACGCATAAGAGAAAGTCCATGTGTAATAGGCACCTGTTGGATCATTAGTTTTTGACACCGCACAAAGGCAATTCGTGCTATTGCTGCTGAGCATTCCAATAAACCACCTGTCAGCATATTTATCATACAAGCAAACGGCATCACAAAAAGCAGCGCTAAAAACATTTGTGAGATTAAGAGAGTTCATCACAGGGGCTCCGGTAGTTTTGTTCCAGGCTCTATAGGTGGTATTAACAACCTGGACATAATCCGTGAGTCCGGCAGCTCCGTTTGGATCAAGAGGAGAAGCAGCCCCGCCTCCATTCTGTCCCGTCCAGTTAAGACCTGGTGTAGTCAGGATCCTGGAAGAATGACGACTTTGTAGTGCTCCATCATCAGTAGGAGCAGCCGGGTTAATCTGAACGTTAATCATTTTGCGTCTGTCCGCAGTTTCTCTTTCGAAAACATCCGTTTCTTTTATATCTCCTTGCTCTGCAGCAAGTTCACTAAAAGGACGAGTTTCTCCAAAATTTTTGCATTCTGAATAATAAACCCCGTTAGGGTATGTTGCCTCGTGTGTATTTTGGTTAATGACTTGTCTTACAAAGGCAGATTTTGAGGGCTGCTGAGCAAAGGCTGTCTGGATAATGAGTATTCCTGAAGCAATCAGAGTAATTTTTCTCATACGGGATTTTGGTTTTGGGTATTGGGTTGAAAAATGCCTTCCTTATATTGTTTTCCTCTTCATTACCGGGTAAAAAACTTTTATGTACACCAGAACATCTATATACTATCTGAATAGCACTTTTCATTATTACTGTAATCCAATAAAATGGTCTTTCGCTGATAACGTGCAAAAATGCATTACGAATTTAGGCATTTCAACTGTATTTTGCTAATGCTGTAAACCCTATTTTTAGGGCATTCTAAGTATACGAAAACACTTAAATGGCCTGAAAAAGTGGCTGAATATCTCAAAATAAAATGGCAAATAAAGAGCGAAAGCCCTTTATTTGTGGAGTTTCATAAAATTTTTTAGGAAAGATGCAGACAAAGGGAGAAACGCCATTCCATTATTCTTTCCCTGCTTTTTCTCCGGTTTCTTTGGTATTCTCAGAAGGGAAAGGGCAAAAGGAGATTCAAACAAATGATCCCATAAATACAAATATTGTTGATTATCAACAAATTAACTGGGGGTAAGAAGCAATTTTTTAATTTGCAGGACCAGTAATGTGATCATGAATGCTTTTCCTTAATTCATCAAAATTAATCGGTTTGCTTATAAAATCGTCGGCCCCAAGGCCCAAGGAGGACTGCATCATTTCTCGCTTGTCATAGGCAGAAATCAGGATCACAGGTATTTTGTATAAATAAAAATGCTTGAGCATATTCAAAAGATTTAACCCAGAAAAATCGGGCATAAAAACATCGCTTATGATAAGATCAAGACTCTGTTTTTTTGCAATTTCCAGTGCCTTAAGCCCGTCATTTGCAGTTACTGTTTCATACCCTTCTGAACGAAGAAAATGAATAAGGCTTTCCAGCATCATTTGATCATCGTCTACAACCAGGATTTTCATTTTCTGATTCTTTAAAAAGTGTTATGGATAGTCACATTTTTTTAAGGTACTCAACAAGAATAAGCAATGCGATCAGAATTAATCCAAATATGGATACGGTTAATGTAATATTTGGATTGAGCTTCCTTTTCGTCTTCTGTACCTGCAATGTGTTTTTAAGCAATTGCCGTATTTTGATAAAAGTATTTTCATTCTTTATAACATAATCATATGCTCCATATTTAATCGTTTCAATAGCAAGAGTCATATCTTCATGTCCTGAAAGAATAATAACTTTTGTCATGGGGAAAAGAGATTTGATTTTTTGTAAGGCCATTAATCCATCCATTGCCTTTGGATTTGCTGTATTAAGAACATAATCAAGAACAATAATGCGGGTATCTTCATTTAACTGACTGATACATTCCTCTGCTGTTCTGAAACTCCGAATCTGTATGTGCAGTTTGAGCGTATGTAATAAATAGTGTTCAAGAGACTTTAGAAATAAGTCGTCATCATCCACCAAAAAAACAGAGATCGGATCCATATCTTTCACTTTTGACTATTACACTATTCATGTAAGTAAATGTCTGGAATGTAAATAGCTTCGCTTTTTTCTGGGTATTATCTTCTTTTCGAACTTTTCCGGTAGGGTGATCGGCGAAAAAAAAGTACGGGTTTTAGTATGAATGCGATGATAAATATTGTCTGAAATGTTGCGTTTATTTTCCGGCCGAAAATAGTCCCTTGCAACTCTTCCCATAATCGATTCTGATTGTATGGCATTGAAGATAAGATTACTTGTTTTGTCGAATGTAGCTTCGTTTTTCTCTATAAAATCGAGCGCCCCGTGTCGGATTGCCTCTACAACAATGTCAATTCTGCCTTTGCCCGAGACCATGATCACAACTGTTTCCGGGCTTTGGGTTGTTATACAGTCAAGGATATCTATGCCATTCATAACCTGAGAAGATGGCAAACCAAGCTCGTAATCAAGTATTATTAAATCTGGTTTTTGATGAAGATAGCGCAAGCAACTTTCTCCATCCTGAAAAGTGCGAATAGTAATAAGCCGCTTAAGTTTGTCGAGAAGCTGTTTCTCGAGAAACATTCGGAACATTTTGTCGTCATCCACCACAAAAACAGAAAACAAGGAATGCCTTTTCATAATAGAAGGAAGTTGTTCACTAATAGAACGAAGTGACCAGGAAACAATGATGTGTTTTTCGGTAGAAAGGTTTTGATGGAGGTTGAAATAGGCCTGAATAGCGATAAAAAGTAACATAATGAGACTCTAGGGGAAAGGCTTGGCAGCCCTGTTTTAGAGTGCAATTATGATGAAGCTTTGAGGCTGAAGAGGCTCTCAAACCGAAAAAACCTGTCAATGACTACTTGGAGAACCAATCAGGCGTTTTGTCGAAGTGACAATAATGGAGTTTTAGCCATGATATTGAGACCAACGTACCAAAACCGGCAGTAAACATTGGCCAACAATAATCAAGACTTGGCAGCTGCTCTCATTGTGCAGGCGCCTTCCATTTTACTCTTGTGGTATTTGCTCTTTTCCCTTAGTAGGGGATAATAGTGCAGTAATATCCACCTCCAATGCAGCCGCAATCAGCTTGAGTGTTCGTAAACTGGGCTGGGTTTTATTGTTGCAGTAATTTCCAATTACGACAAAACTTTTTCCGATTTTTTTGGCGAGCCACACCTGACTTCTTCCCTGTTCTTTAAGAACGGATTTAATAAGATTCATGAAACCCTTATAATTTTATGTGAATTTTTTCAATATGTCATTAGCAATTCATTCTCTAATTTTGCGGATGCCTGCAAAGAGAGAGTCTCTTATCCAATTAAATCAGCAGCCTACAGAGTGTCGGTATTTATTAAGCGTTTGTATTGCAAACTTTAATAAAAGCAAAGAACAAGAAAACAAATTCTTGTCTGGGGACTGTCGTATTTTGATAAGGTGTTAGGAGAAGGCTGGTGGGCCACGGATCAGGTATTGGGATAGCCCAACATCCAGAGGAAGTATATATGAAAAAGAAAAAGTTACAGGAGTAATAGGGGAAGCAACCAGATTAGCCTCTCTAGTATACATACAGGGCGAATGCTGCATAAGGCGGCGGAACCCTTTTTTCTTTTTAAGCTTGGAAGTAAAACTGGCTTGATAATCAAGAAGTAGGTATGTGTTTGAAGTTCTTGTGCTAACAGAAATGGCACACGATTTCTCAATCGGGTAAGACCAGGATGAAACGGAAACAGGAGATTGGCACAGGCTATCACCAACTACAGAATTGCCCGCAAAGTGCAAGCAAAGTAATAGTGGTAATGTGAACAGTAGAAAGCCACGATAAGCCAGGCGCATGCCCAAAGATAAGAAAAGATTATTATTCATAATAGAAATCCCTGCCTTCGAGTACCAAACAGGGCATTTTAAAGACATAAGCCTTATTTATAATGACTAGGCCGTCCAAATAACAAGCGTGAAGCTGTAGTAAAGGCCAATTGAACGGTATTCCTTTGTGGATATACCGACATAATGGAGGCTAAAGCAGCCATTCAGCAAAATAATATCTTTGTGTTTCAATTTCGAGTTCATGAATCAAGAGCTAAAACCGGAGTCGTCAACACTTTCATTTCAAGAAACCCATTCAAGGGCTGTACGAATCTGGCATTGGTGCAGCTCATTGGCTATAATCGCACTGCTCTGTACGGTACTTATAGCGAGCACGCTTCTCAAGCCCAGAAACAATGCGCATAAAATACAGGGTGTCCTGGAAGAGAAAGGCGTTATCGTTTCTCCTGATCAGGCAAAAGGTGTAGCAAAAGCCATTGGTCACCCTATATGGGTATGGCATAAATATATTGGCATTTCACTGGCCGTGCTACTTTTGTTCCGGATCATTGCTGAATTTTTTGAGCCCGAAGGACAAAGCCTTCGGAGCAGAATCAGCAAGGGTGCACTGTATATGCGTAAAGCAGATCCGAAAGACAAAAGCGGAAGGCATTATTTGTATGTAAAGTTTTTTTACCTGCTTTTTTACCTGATGATTTTTACCATGGTATTAACCGGTATCTGCCTCATTTACGCCGATGATTATGCCTTCTTAAAAAATAAGGAAGAAACAATTAAGGACATCCATAGTTTTGTAATGTATGGTATCATGGGCTTTATTGTGATTCACATTGCCGGCCTTCTGAGGGCAGAAACAGGGCAAAATCCCGGAATTACTTCTTCGATGATAAATGGGGGTAAGAAAGCGTAACAATTTTTTCACCAGAATATCAGGGTTGTTTTAATCAAAATGACCGTGGATAAATTGATGATCAGGTCATCGTAAAAATCAATTTAGCGAATACATTTTTCTTTCCTGAACTTTCCTGAAATACCAAATAAACAGAGGACGAAATAGCCTCCATATTGCAAAACAACAAGGCCTATAATAGGAAAACCCATTATGGAGATAGAATTAACACTTATTAGAAGAATCTGACCGGCGTTGAGCAAAATATCTCCTACATTTAGCTCTTGAAAACTTCAAACGACAATATATCTTTCTTAAAAATATTGAAATAGTGTTAAAACAGCTTTTTGTTTTTGTCATCAGCTTTGTAAGCACTTCCCTGTGTATAAATGCTCAAAACAGGACTTCAGCGGATACCATTCCTTTTATGAATCTGGATCAATGTCTTGTTTACGCATTGGAACATCAGCCTGCGGTAATGCAAACAGGAATTAATATTGAGATTGCAAAAAAGAACAATGCAATTAATCTTTCTGCCTGGCTTCCGCAGGTAAACCTGAGTGGTACATATACTCATTATAATCAGCTGCCTACTACATTTTCTTTAAATCCAAGTAACCCGGATGGGCCATTGATTAAAGGGCATCCAGGGGTTAATAATACCTTTATCCCTGAAATTTCAGCAACGCAAACAATTTTCGGTCCCGATGTATTGTATGCTGCACAAAGCGCCCATTTGTTTGTACAGCAGGCTCAGGAAGCCAGTGACAGTACAAAAATAAATGTGATTGCAACAGTCAGCTCATCGTTCTATAATCTGTTACTCACATTGGAGCAGATGAATGTTTTGAAAGAAGATACGGCCCGTCTTGCAAAAAATCTGCGCGATACCTATCATCAATATGTAGGAGGAATAGTGGACAAAACGGACTACAAAGAGGCGACCATCTCTTTAAATAACTCCAAAGCGCAATTAAAGCAGGTGGTGGAGAATATACGCCCCCAATATGCTGCCCTTAAGCAGGTAATTGGTTTTCCTCCTGATAAGCAGTTTAGTGTCACGGTTGATACAGTGCAAATGATGAAACAGATCATCGCAGACACCGTTGTTGCACTTCAATATGAAAAACGGATTGAGTTTCAGCAAATGCAAACGGAAAAAAAATTACAACTGGCATCATTAAAGTATTTCAGGACTCAGTATCTTCCTACACTTTCAGCATTTTATAATTATTACTATGAATATGAAAGTGATGCTGTGTCAACACTCTTCCCTCAGGCCTATCCATATTCATATATTGGAGCATCTATAAATATTCCGTTGTTTACGGGAATGAGAAGACAGGAAAGTATTCAAAAGGTAAAACTTCAAGGACAACTTCTTGATTATGCCGAAACAGGACTTAAATCCCGAATATATTCGGAATATACTACTGCCCTGGCCAACTATAAAACCAATTTGTACGATTTAACATTGATGCGTAGTAATGAAGATATGGCAAAGGATGTATATGGAGTTGTTTCGCTCCAATATAAACAAGGCATTGTTCCTTACCTGAATGTAATTACAGCTGAATCTAATTTGATTTCATCGGAGATGAGTTATCTGAATGCCCTCTTCCAGGTTTTACTGAGTAAGGTAGAGCTGGAAAAGGCAATGGGTACCACCACATATAAACATTAACAAACCAAATGCTCGCTTCCATGATAAGAGCCAGTTTAGTCCTTTTATGTATCCCGGTTTTATTTGGCTCTTGCAGCCAGAAACCGACACCCCCTTCATCTGCTGTACCGGTTAACCTGTATGCTATGAAGGCACAAAAGGTTTTTTATTACGACAAATATCCCGCTACCACAGTGGCTATTAATCAGGTGGATTTAAGACCTCAGGTTCAGGGATATATTACTGGGATCAGCTTTACGGAAGGCGGCCATGTGCATAAAGGGCAGGCGCTGTACGAAATAGATCGCCAGTTATATCAGGAAGCGGTTGATCAGGCAAAAGCTAATCTGGAAGTGGCAAAAGGCAATCTAGCCCAGGCTCAGCAGGATGCAGACAGGTATAATTACCTGAATGCAAATGATGCTGTGGCAAAGCAGGTATTTGACCACGCTGCAATTGCTCTTCAGAATGCTAAAAACATGGTTACTTCTGCTGATCAGGCTCTGAAGATGGCCAATACTAATTTGAATTACTCCGTTATCACAGCACCTTTCGACGGAACAATAGGATTCAGTCAGGTTAAGATGGGTAATATGGTTACAGTGGGTCAGACGGTACTTAATACCGTTTCTACGGATGATCCGATGGGTGTGGATTTCCTGATATCTGAAAAACAATTGGCCCATTTTGAAGAATTGAAAAACGGTAAGCAGAAAAATATTGATTCATTATTTTCCATAACACTCCCGAACGACTCCGTTTATCCGTTTTCAGGAAAAATTTCAATCATCGACAGAGCCGTGGATCCGCAAACCGGAACAATCCGCATCCGCGTTGAATTTTCCAACCCCGGATATTTTTTAAGAGCCGGAACAAGTTGTGTGCTAAGAGTACATAATCAGGAGCTGAGCCCGAAACTGATTGCCCCTAGCAAGGCAGTGGTGGAATTAATGGGAGAGTATTTTCTGTACGTAGCTAAAGATACAGTAGCCCGAAATGCGGATGATTCGACCAAAACCCATCCTGTGGTAATGGCTATTCAGAAGAAAGTGCAATTAGGACAAACCATTGCGCCCAATGTAATTATTAAGAAGGGTGTAAATGTTGGAGACCGGATTGTGGTAGATGGGGTGCAATCCCTGCATACGGGATCCATTATTGATATTTCCAAAGCACCGGAAGGAGCTAAAGAAAAGAAAAAAGGAGCGGAACCAGAGGGTACGGCAGATAAGCCAATGAAACCGGAAGAGGCCAAAACAAAAGTAAATTGACATTTTTTTATTCACTGCAGCATAACATATGATTGCCAATACATTCATAAAGAGACCTGTTACTGCAATCGTTGTATCGCTTGTATTAGCATTCATTGGGGCTGTTTGTATTATTAACCTTCCGGTTAATCAATATCCTGACATTACTCCTCCTGTGGTGCAGGTTACTGGTCAATACACGGGTGCTGATGCCACCACTGTTGAGCAAACAGTGGCTACCCCTATAGAAGAACAGGTGAATGGTACGCATGGTATGGAGTTTATGCAGAGCAACAGTACCAATAACGGGCTGATGACCATCAATACCACGTTTAAGGTTGGAACTAATATTGATATTGCAACACTGGATGTACAGAATCGGGTAAGTATTGCAGCTCCTTTATTGCCGGCTGCTGTAAGCAGGCTGGGGCTTACTGTCAGGGCGCTCAATCCCAGTGCATTGATGCTGGTAGCACTTTATTCTCCGAAAGGCACACACAGTATTACTTTTCTGGATAACTACACCAACATCTTTATTATGGATGCCCTCCTGCGGGTGCCAGGGGTAGGAGCTATCACGTCAGGTGCCGACAATTTCAGTATGCGGGTGTGGATCAATCCTGATAAGATGGCGGCTTATTCGCTAACATCTACTGATATCGTCAATGCATTAAATGAACAAAATTTGCAAGTGGCAGCAGGTTCTGCTGGGGTGCCACCTCAGCAAAAAACGCAGACGTATGAACTGAGTGTACTAGTAAATGGGCGCCTTAGCAAGGTTTCTGATTTTGAAAAAATAATTGTAAAAACAATCCCCTCTACCGGTGAGCTCGTTTATTTGAAGGATGTGGCGAGGGTGGAACTGGGAAAATTCACCTATTCCAGTAATTCGTATGTGGATGATAAGCGGGCTTCTATCCTTACTCTTTATCAAACCCCGGGAAGTAATGCGCTGCAAACAGCGAGCGGTATTACAAAGGAGCTTGAAGAACTTAAGAAGTCATTCCCCGGAGATGTCGATTATAAAATTCCGTTTGAAACAGTTACGGTCGTAAAGGTTTCTATGCAGGAAGTGGTGGACACGTTGTTGATCGCATTGGTACTTGTGGCATTAGTGGTATTTTTATTTTTACAAAACTGGCGCGCCTCTCTTATTCCAATTCTTGCAATACCTGTTTCCATTCTGGGCACATTTGCATTTTTTATTCCACTCGGCTTTACGATTAATACACTCACCATGTTTGGGTTTGTGCTTGCCATCGGAATCGTAGTGGATGATGCTATTATTGTGGTGGAAGCCGTTCAGCATTATCTGGATGTGGAAAAACTGCCGGTGAAGGAAGCCACGTACCGTGCCATGAAGGATATTTCAGCTCCGGTTATTGCTATCGCCCTGATTCTCGCATCTGTATTTGTACCAGTGGGCTTTATACCAGGTATCGTAGGGCGTTTGTATCAGCAGTTTGCCATTACAATAGCCGTGTCTATTGTCATATCCGCATTCATTGCCTTATCACTTACTCCTGCCTTGTGTACCTTACTTCTCAAACCTCATCATATTGATGAAAAATCAAAAGGCTTGAATAAGTATTTTTTCAAATTCAATAATTGGTTCAATACAATCACACGCCATTATTCAAACGGAGTAAAGAATGGAATCAAGGGGTCGAGATATGTTATCGTGCTGTTGTTGTGTATTGGGGTGGCTACCTATTATATGTTTCAGAAAAAACCTTCCGGTTTTATTCCAAGTGAAGACAATGGATTGATTTATGTAACGTATGAATTACCGGAAGCGTCAGCTACCACACAATCGATTGATGTGATGAACAAGCTGATGAATGTTGTTTCCACTACACCAGGTGTAGAACATTATGCAGCATTAGCTGGATTTAATGTCATAAATGGTGCCACCAAATCAAATAGCGGGACTATCTATTGCCAATTAAAACCTTGGGAAGACAGAAGTAAGCTGAGTGAACAAATTCCCGGCCTTATTGATTTGATGAGGGACCGGATTGCCAAGGCAAATATTAAGAATGCAAATATTGTCGTTATTCCTCCGGCACCAATTCCGGGTATAGGACAAACAGCAGGTTTCAGTTTCCAGATTGAGCAGCGGAACACAAATGATGATGTCCATGCATTTGAAAAAGTGGTAAACGATTTTGTTGCGGAGGCCAATAAAAACCCCGCAATATCGCATGCATTTTCTTACTACTCGGCACACACACCCAGCTACAATCTTACGGTGGATAGGGAGAAGTGCAAAAAAATGGGAGTGGCTATTTCAGATGTGTTTACGGCCATACAGACCTATATGGGTAGTATTTATGTAAACGATTTCACCCTCTACAACAGAACATTCCACGTAGTAGTGCAGGCGGATACAACCTTCCGGAAAATGATCACCAATATGGACAAGTATTACGTGCGTAATGTGGAAGGGAATATGCTTCCGATGAGCTCCCTGATCAGTTATAAACCTACGGAAACGGCACCGCTCTTATCACACTTCAATATTTTCAGATCAGCCGAAGTGGATGGATCTTCACCCGATGGTTATAGCAGCGGACAATCCATCGATGCACTCAAAGAAGTTGCTGACAAAGTGTTGCCTCAGGGATATGGATATGATTTTTCGGGGTTGAGTTATGAAGAGATTCAGGCAGGCTCTATGACCATCTATATTTTTATGTTTTCCCTTTTGTTTGTATTCCTTTTTCTGGCAGCACTTTATGAGAGCTGGTCGGTACCCTTTTCCGTATTACTTGCTGTGCCTATCGGAGCATTCGGGGCTATCCTGACCCTTATTTTTATGCCAAGTTTGACAGACAATGTGTATGCTCAGATTGGTCTTATAACATTAATCGGTCTTGCCGCTAAGAATGCGATCCTGATTGTTGAGTATGCAAAGGTAAGGGTAGATAATGGAGAAGATCTGGTACAGTCCACCTTGGATGCCGTAAGGTTAAGGCTTCGACCGATTGTTATGACGTCCCTTGCATTTATCCTGGGTGTTATGCCTCTGGTGCTGGCCACCGGGGCAGGTGCTGTGGCACGGCGTACTATCGGTGTAACGGTATTAGGAGGAATGATAGCCGCATCTTCTTTGGCCATTTTTATTGTGCCGGTTTTGTTTGTTGTCATTGTCAGGATTGCATATGGTAAAAAACAGCTGGAATATCTTGCACTGCATAAAGAAGAAATTAGCGGAGATTTGGATGAGCAGAACGAAAAAGAATAAATAACCCCCTTTAGCAGTTCCAGTACATCAGAATCATAAAAAGATAATTAACAAAGTGATATTTTTTAGCACATGATTGCCGATACCTTTATCAGAAGGCCCGTTACAGCCATCGTGATATCACTTGTTATCGTGATTCTGGGTGCAATCTCTGTTTTTACCCTTCCCATAAATCAATATCCGAATATTACTCCTCCGGCCGTTTCTGTTTCTGCCAATTATACCGGAGCAGACGCCATTACCGTAGAACAAACAGTGGCTACTCCTATTGAAGAAGCAATCAATGGAACACACGGTATGGAGTATATTCAAAGTAACAGTACCAGTACGGGTTCTGTTTCCGTTAATACTACTTTCAAGGTTGGAACTAATACAGATATCGCCACGCTGGATGTTCAAAACAGGGTAGGGATAGCCACTCCATTATTACCTTCTTCGGTAAGCAGACTCGGAATTACTGTCAGGGCTAAAAACATTAGCGCTCTGATGATGATTGCCTTGTATTCTCCCAGGGCTACCCATAATGTTACCTTCCTGGATAATTATGCCAATATCTATCTGATGGATGCGCTGCTTCGTGTTCCTGGTGTAGGGGATATCAATACACGGGCCGATAATTTCAGTATGCGGATCTGGCTTGATCCTAATAAACTGGCTTCCTATTCGCTTACCCCTCAGGATGTAATTGCAGCCTTGGATGAACAGAATATTCAGGTTGCTGCAGGAGCCGTAGGTGCACCCCCGCAACCCTCCACCCAAGTTCAGGAATTAAGCATCCTGGTAAACGGACGCCTGAACACGGTTTCGGAATTCGAGAAAGTGATTGTAAAAAGTATACCGGCTACCGGAGAGTTGGTTTATCTTAAAGATATAGGCCGGGTGGAACTTGGCAAATTTACGTATGCCAGCAATTCATATGTGGATGGAAAAAGAGCCTCTTATCTGATGGTTTATCAGGCTCCAAATAGTAATGCGCTTGATGTGGCAAATGGGGTGTATGCCGAACTGGAAAAACTCAAGAAATCATTCCCTGAAGATGTTGATTATAAAGTTCCATTTGAAGCGGTTACGATTGTCAAAGTTTCCATGGAAGAGGTGGTTCAGACACTGATTATAGCCCTTTGCCTGGTGGCATTTGTGGTGTTTCTGTTTCTACAGAACTGGCGTACCACTATTATTCCTTTGCTGGCCATACCCGTTTCCATTCTAGGCACTTTTATTGTTTTTGTGCCACTTGGATTTACCATTAATACCCTCACGATGTTTGGTTTTGTACTTGCCATTGGAATTGTGGTTGACGATGCCATTATAGTAGTAGAAGCAGTACAGCATTATATTGATGTGCAGAAAATGTCGGCTAGAGATGCCACCATACATGCGATGAAAGATATTACAGCGCCGGTTATTGCGGTTGCATTGATATTGGCTTCGGTATTTGTTCCAGTTGCTTTTATACCTGGAATTGTAGGACGGTTATACCAGCAGTTTGCCATAACCATAGCCGTATCAATTATTATCTCGGCATTTATTGCCTTGTCGCTTACTCCGGCCTTGTGTATGTTGCTTTTAAAGCCTCATGTGATCAACGACAAATCAACGGGGCTGAACAAATTCTTTTATCGCTTTAATGTTGCCTTCGCCAGGTTTACTAAGGCTTACTCTCATGGTGTGAGCAGGGGGATCCGGTCTTCCAAATATGTAATTATACTGTTGATTTGTATCGGGGTTGGTACTTTTTTCCTTTTCAGATACAAGCCTACGGGATTTATTCCAAATGAAGATCTGGGGCGTGTACAAATAACCTATGAGCTGCCGGAAGCTTCTTCAACTATACAATCGGTGGAGTTGATTAACAAACTCATGAAAGTGGTGGGAGAAACTCCGGGGGTTGGACATTATGCGGCGATATCAGGACTGAACATCAGCAATGGAGCCGCAAAATCCAACAGCGGAACAATTTTTTGTCAGCTAAAACCCTGGAGTGAACGTGAAGATCCCAAACAGCAGGTTCCGGGCATTATTGATGTAATGCTAAAACGAATTGCAAAAGCCGATCTTAAGAATGCCAAAGTAGTTGTTATGCAGCCTGCCCCTATACCTGGTATAGGACAGTCGGCAGGTTTCACGTTTCAGATAGAACAACGGAATACCAATGATGATGTGCATGCGTTTGAAAAAGTGGTAAAGAAATTTGTGGCCGAAGCAAACAAAAATCCTGCAATTTCCAGGGCTGTCTCCTACTATTCCGCCCATACGCCAAGTTATAATCTTACCGTTGACAGGGAAAAGTGTAAAAAGATGGGAGTCAGTATTGCCGATGTGTTTACAACTATTCAATCGTATATGGGTAGCTCGTTTGTAAATGATATCACGCTTTACAATCGTACTTACCATGTAGTAGTGCAAGCTGATACCGTGTTCAGGAGGCTTGTTACTGACATGGATAAATATTATGTCCGCAATGCATCCGGTCAGATGTTGCCATTAGCTTCACTTATTACCTATCAGCCCGTGGAGGCGGCGCCGATATTGCCTCACTTTAATATTTTCCGTTCTGCAGAAGTAGATGGTGGGTCACCGCAAGGATACAGCAGCGGACAATCTATCGAAGCATTGAAAGAAGTGGCCGCTAAGGTACTTCCCAGAGGTTATGGATATGAGTTTTCAGGGTTGAGTTATGAAGAAATCGTTGCCGGATCGCAGACCATTTATATCTTTTTGTTTTCATTAACCTTTGTATTTCTTTTTCTGGCAGCCTTGTATGAGAGCTGGGCTGTACCATTCTCCGTTATGTTGTCGGTACCCATTGGTGCATTCGGCGCTATTCTCACCCTTACCTTTATTCCGAATCTGAGCAACAATGTTTATGCTCAGATAGGACTTATAACACTAATTGGACTAGCTGCAAAAAATGCCATCCTTATTGTGGAATACGCAAAAGTGAGGGTAGATAGTGGGGAGGATCTGATTGAATCTACAATTGATGCGGTCGTTCTTCGTTTACGACCTATTATTATGACTTCCCTTGCTTTTATCTTTGGCGTTATGCCATTGGTGCTGGCAAGTGGTGCAGGAGCAGTTGCGCGGAAAACAATCGGGGTTACTGTGTTAGGAGGAATGATTGCCGCATCATCTCTCGCAATTTTTATCGTTCCCGTATTATTTGTTGTTATTATTCGCATCGCATATGGAAAAAAACAGCTCGATTATTTAAAAGAACACAGAAGCGAACTTTCATCCGACGTGCCTAAAGTAGAGTAATAAACCTGCTAAGTAGTTCTTACCTTTTTAGTTTCGACTACAATTTGTCAAGTCTTCAAGAAACAGGATTCGGACTATGTTTTCTGACCATTGACTAAATTTTTAGAAGCACACCGGATCGATAGTAAGGTGTTGTTTTTCAATAGTTTCTATGAACAAGAGTGGTTGGAGTGTGATTAAAACAGGTAAAATTGTCAATTCTGGCCCTTGTTTTGAAGTAATGTTGTAAGTTCGCGTTAATCGCTAGAAATAACACTAAGTAATATCAAAAAATATAGCTTATGAAAACCAGAAGCCTAAGAAATTATCTCACAAGCATCCTGTTTGTTGCTGTCTCTGCAAGTTATGCACAGGACAACAACGAGGTGATGATGAAGCAAATTGAGCAAAACAATCAGGCAACCATTGATGCTATTTCCATGTACCCTACTGACACCCGCCGGGATATCCTGGAAGCATCCCGTTATCCGGAAGTTGTGGTTAGAATGAGCGCGATGCAAAAACAAAGTCAAAGTTTGTTTGCTGAGCAGTTAGCCCCTTACAGTAAGGAGGAACAGGAAAAAATATGGAACCTTACCCGTTACCCGGCCCTTATTTCCGAATTGGTATATGACCATCCTAAATCAGATGCAGAAATAAGCGATATCCTGACCCGTTATCCGGACGAAATTCATGCCATTGCCATGGAAGAAGGAAGAAAGAACTATGACTTACTGGTGCAGATAGATAAAAGCAATGCGTCCTATCAGGCTAATCTGGATCAAATACTGGTAAGCTATCCACGGGTTACGGCTAATGCTTATAGGAATTTGGTGAAACAACCTGATATTCTGAGTACACTTTATGACAATATGCAAACCACTGTTATTTTGGGTGATATATATAAAACAGATCCCCAGTATGTTTTGTATGAAACCGATTCCATCAACCAGGTATTAACGCAGCAAAATGCTCAGGAAGCTACAGATTGGCAACAAAGCCTGAGTCAAAACCCTCAGGCACAACAGGAATATACACAAGCTGCTGAAGAATATGCACAGGAAAATGGTTACACACAAGATGAATACCAAGCCACTATGCCTTCTGTTGTATCAAACTACCCTGTATATCCATATAACTGGTGGTTTGGTTATCCAACCTGGTATACAACTCCATGCTGGGATCCATATCCATTTTGGTACGACTGGGGCTTTTATTATGGCCCTGGAGGAAGGCCGGTCTTTTTCGGAATGCCTTCGTATCATTTTATGAACTGGTATTTCTATAACCCGGAACATTGCAGACGCTACCCTGAATTTGGAAACCATTGTTACGGATATTACAGTAATCATCGCGACGGAAGATTTAGTAATCCGGTGAGCCGGGGTGTGAATGATTGGCGCAGAAGAAATAAAGATGTAGTAACTAAAGACTGGGATAATGACAAAACAGGTCGTGCTCAGCGGTTTAAAGAATATGGTCAGCTTGAAACAGAAAGGGCACAATACAATCGCGCCAATCCGGGCCATCCTATGGAGCGGAAAGAATACCTGGCAAGCAACCAGAGCAAATTCCCGCATACAACTGCCGTGGCTGTAACTCCATCGCACAAGGATAAACCTTACGAACGTTCTTTGCCGCAGCAAGAAGCTCCAAGAGTACAGCCTCATGTTACAATTCCTTCTTCTTACTATAAGAATCAGTCGGGTACATCTACCGGAGGAAGGGATAATCAGCCAACACGCCCTAGTACTCGACCAGAAAATACACCTCCGGCAAGGCCAAATAACAATCAATACCATGCTTCGCCCCCTTCTCAACCCATTACCAATCAAAACAGGGCCGCACAGCAGTATCATCAGAGTTCCTGGCAGGAAATGCAGCCATCACGTTCTGCGCCACCGGCACAGCGTTCTGCACCATCAGCCCCTCCGCAACGTTCAGCCCCTAGTGGTGGCGGAGGTGGTGGAAGAAAAAGATAAAGATCTTATATGTATCACTCAAAGACCATGCACTCACAGCATGGTCTTTTTTATTGGATAAAACAGACCAGTAAACAGATGCCGATCAGGATAAACTGGCGAATGTAAAATCAATATTAAGAAATACGTTTTAAATACAAAGCCCGTGGTTTCAATGGATTGCCCGGTTAATGAAGCACATGCATAAAAAACATTAAACAAATGTTTAATAACTTGTTCTGGCGCCCCTGTTTTTAACTAGCTTTGCCACTTCCAATATTAACCAACATATAAAATGAAAACACTTTACGCTTTATTTATTTCCTTGACAATTGCAGGAACTGTATCTGCACAACAATCCAGACAACAGGTAGATGCGGCAACTGCAGCCAAGCTGGCTCAACGCTTGCATCATCCTCAGTATCGCTCAGTATTGAGCGGGAATCCTGATCAGCGCTTCGGACCTACCGACGCTATTCTTGCAGGACCCCATGCTGCTATTACTTCTTATTACATCGATCCTATTTTTGTGGATTCTACGGTTACAACCAAGTTTGGTAGCGCCGCTGCAACTCACGTTCAGACGATGAAAGCAGGTGGTATGTTTGATCCTACATCAACCCTTTACCCTTCCAATTTTACTTTACCAAGCTGGGAGCCTTACACTGTGGATACCATTTGGGTAGCCGGCGAATATAATGTCAGGACAAGCTCGGCGAATGCTCATGATACCTTACAGTTGGAGGTTAGCTGGGGTTATGATACCACTTCTTTCTTTACTGCTTTGAGTATCCCAACACCTGCGCAGAAGTGGTTGATGCCGGCAAATACGCCTTCCGTACTTGCAGGGAACAAATGTTTCTCCACTGCCCGTGCGTCTAATGCCATTAAATTAAAGCACGTGTTGACGGTTGCTGATACCGTTACGGTAGGTGCAGGCGGTGCTAACTGGCCTTATATTCCTTTTGTACCAGCCACTCCTATTTCAGTTCCTGCAGGAGGTATCGTATCCGTTCAATATACCTACATTAATAAATCGGCGGTACCTTCCAATAAAGTGTATTATGTTTCTCCTACCAATACAGCTACTATGAATTCCTATATGGGTTTACTGGCTGCTGATACCAGCGGAGTTACACACAACTACTTCTACGACTCTACTTCCTACGGAGCGAGTGGTGTCGTAGATGTCATGTCACGTTATGGTAAATTCCCTACAGCCCAGGCTTTCCTGAACGGGGTTATGCTGCCACAAACAGAAGAAGGATACCTTTGGGAGTTGTCTATCAACCATAGCACCCTTGTTACTGCAACAACCAATCTTCAAAATACCGGTCTTGCCTTGTACCAGAATATCCCTAATCCATTCAATGGAATTTCGGAAGTTGGTTACGAGCTGGCAACAACGTCTGATATCACGTTCAGCATTTATGATCTGACAGGCAGAGTTGTTTCGGAAAAAAACTATGGAAAGATGGAAGCCGGTCGTCATACTATTACGTTGAATGCGGCAGAATTTGGCAAAGGAGTTTATTTCTATACGCTCCGTTCCAATGGTGTTGCATTAAGCAAGAAGATGATCATTACCGAATAAAAATTTCGGCAGCACCTGCTGTATTAATAGTTAAGAACGGCTGTCCTATAATAAGGACAGCCGTTCTTATTATAGCTACTTGGGGATATATAATTTCAGGCGGGGAAATTCCCACTGATTCATTTGGGTAAGATTGCTTTTTACATACTCATTCCAGGTTTCCTGACTGGCTTTGTCCAGGCCATGATTGGTCTCTATATCATAGAGTACATGTGTACTATCACCGCTTTCCGAATAGGATTTATAAACAGAATCAATGCAATGTACATAGGAGGAAGCGGAAAAAGTCATTCCCTGTATCGCCTTCCTGAACCTTCTGGAGTACAGCTCGGCCAGATCAAAATGTAACTGTTCGTGCAGGAGCAGAGAGGGGTTTACAGCAGGTACTTTTACCCAGGATCGGTTTTTATTGAAATAGGCTCTGGTATCAAGGATTATGCTATCGGGATGACTGCATTTTTTGATGGTGTGAAAAAAGCCAATATAAGAAGCGGAGGCGGCTGCATCATCTTCGGGTTTAATATGCCCTTGAAAATCGGACCACCTTAATTTTGTATCCGGTTTCCAGAACAGGTATTTGGACTCACTTCCTTCGTAGAAAGCGGTTGTCAAGATTGCCAGACAAATAAGAAAAACAATTTTTTTCATGATGATGAGATTCTTCCGGACAGATGAATAGATAAATATATGAAATTGAATTTATTACTTTCATATATGGATCATCATATAATCTCCGGGTGGTTGCATCAAATTGCATACCTATAAAATATCCAGTATATTTAGAAAAGGTTGTCCTAAGCTGGCCCGCGAGCCCTGTCATTTGTCGGAAAAATGAAGTATTTCTTTGTCTACGTCATCTGTTTTTTATTGGTGTTGTTTACCATCGATCCGCTGTGCGCTCAGCATTCAGACAGTGTTACGGCCACAGGGGAAAAGCCTTTCCCATTCATTAAGAAGCAAAAATATTCCTATTTCATTTCCGACCGGATGAGCGAACCGGGCAAAATGGATGTCTATAAAGTGATTTCCACACAGAGAGAGCCTGGGCTCATATTGATCCGGGGACATATAGAGATGGCAGAAAATCCTGGTCTTAAAAGAGCCCGTATTGTGGTATACAATGCTTCCAACGAGGAAAAGGTGGGGGTTTACAACACCTCAAACGATGACCGGGTGGGTGTTTATAATACCAATCCGCTTACAGGCAATTACCTGCTCATTCTCGTTCCCAACGTCAACTATATTTTTAAGGTTGAAGTTGAAGGGTATGAACCGGTACAACAACAACTTGAAATACCACTGAGAATAGATTATGAGGTATGTCGCCAGGAGATAAAATTGAGAAAAAACGAACAACATAAATCTGTTCTTCACATCCTCAATTTTTTCTCGGATGAAAACGAAAAAGTATTCTTTCTGAAAGCATCACCGGACTCCCTCACCCGGGATGCTGATTATCCGTCGCCGATACCGGCTCCTACCAAATCTGCAGCTACCGGAAAAGCCTATCTCACCATTGATGAACTGGTAAAAAAGCAAGTGGAAGAAGAGAAACGGAAACCCCTGGAGGCATTGAAGGCGTTTAAAAGCGGCGACTATCAGACAGCCTTAACCTTGTATGCCTACCTGATCCGGAATGATCAGACAGATCCTTTTATGAACTATTACTACGGAGTGTGTCTGTTTAATTCCTTTCAGAATAAGGCAAAAGCGATTAGCTACCTGGAACTGGCGGCCCATTCGCCCAAAGTGCCGTATGATGTGTTTCTTTATCTCGCCAAAGCCTGCCATCTTTCTTATATGTTTAACGATGGTATGACGGCGCTGGAAAACTATCGTAAAAAAGCGAAACCGGAGGAGGTATTAAAAAATGGAGTGGCCGAGCTGATGGCCAACTGCAAAAGCGGCAATCTGCTTATGTCGGAGCAGATGAATGTGGAGGTGATAAAACGTACCGCCATGCAGGATGAGGATATCCTCAGCTATTACAATCCCGATCTGATCAACGAAAAATTGTTGTATAAAACAGATTTCTTCGCGTCTCCGGTAGATAAAAAGAAAAAGGCCAAACTATTGATGTGTAAATCGGGCAAGAGCGAAATTGTGCAGGTAAGCTATGGCATGAAAGAACAGAATAGCAAGGATCTTTATCTCAATAAGGTTTCTGCCAGCGGAGTCAAAGGACAAAGCATACTGTTAGGTACGGATATTAACACTCCGTATGATGAGGACTATCCGTATATAACCAAAGATGGAAAAACACTTTATTTCTCTTCCAAAGGACATAACAGCATGGGTGGCTACGACATCTTCAAGTGCACCCGTCCGGATACGCTCAGCCCCTGGTCCAAACCGGCAAACATGGGTTATCCGGTCAATTCGCCTTATGATGATATTCTGTATATCCCTAATGAGGAAGGTGAATCGGCATCGTATTGCTCCAACAGGAAAAACGGAAAGTATGAATACATACAAATCAAAACACATGACAGGGCGATATCCTATTCCATTATTAAAGGACGTTTCTCTACCCTTGATTCGGTGGAAAACAGAAATGCGATACTAACGGTGTCGAATGCCGAGAATGAAGAGATAGCAGGGGTTTATAAAACAAATCCCGAGAACGGACATTATCTGATGGTGCTACTTGCTGGTGCCACCTATCATCTGGAAGTGGAGTGTGATGGATTTCCAGTTTTGAAAAGAGACTTTCAGCTTTCGGAAAAGAAAGGAGACTTTGTGCTCCGTCAGGAAGTAACACTCAAAAAGGACGGGATCTTTAACCTGTTAACCATGAACAATTATTTTACAGAAGAAGAAGCGCAGCGAGCCACTGCTGCCGATGATGCTTTTTTGGCCAAACTGGAACCGTTGAAAGAAAAGTCGAAAAAGGATGCGGATGCGGTTCGTTTTATGAGACCTACCAAACCAAAACGTACAGAGGAGCAGCTGGCAAAGGATGATCAAACCATGAAACAGGCAAAAGCGCTTTTTGATGAAGAAAAATACAAAGAATGTATAGATGTTTATCAGCGACTGGAAATAGAGATAGATCTGGATCCGATCAGTTCTTATTATCTCGGAATGAGTCTTTATCATATCGACCCGGATAAGATCGATTGTCTGGATGATCTGGAATTTGCTTCCACCTCAAAAGCGGTTCCCGCTGATGTGTTTTATTTTTTGGGAAAAGCGAATCAATGTTGCTACCGTTTCAGCAGAGCAATAAAATCGTTTGAGAAATATAAACTTCATGTGTCTGCAGAGGAAATAAAAAAGCGGGAGGTGGACAAGGAGCTTGCATATTGTCAAAATGGAATCCGCCTTGTCAATAATCCGGTAGTGCTGGAAGTGTATGAAAAAAGGGAGGTTTCGAAAGAATCATTGCATCTGGCTTTTACCGACCCGGAGTCGGGCGGTAAGCTGCTTATTGCACCTGATGATCTTCGTTCGGATATTGACAAAAAAAAGAATTATCATCCGGTTTTATTTCTCTCAGCCGATAAAAGCACCATCCTTTTTACCAGTTACGGGCAAGATGAAGCAAACGGGAAAGACATTTATAAGCTGAATCAGCTGGGGAATGGAACCTGGAGCCCGCTTCCTCAAAATCTGAGCATGTTGAATACACCGCTTGACGAAGAGTTCCCTGTTCTTTCGGCAGATGGAAAGACACTTTATTTTTCATCTAAAGGATATGACTCCATGGGCGGATACGATATCTTTAAAAGCATCTGGGACGAGGCGAATAATACCTGGTCAAAACCTGTCAATCTGGGAGCACCTATCAACTCACCCTTTGATGATATCTATTATATTGAATAAGCGGGTAACGGCAACCTTGCCCTTCATGGATCTACTGGGTTTTTATTTCTTTTCCGTTCTTAATTTCCTCAGAGGCCTTTTTTATCAAAACATCATTCGTGGTCAGTGAGCCGAATATTTCTATGCTATCACCCATCTCTCTTCCTTTTTTAACGGGAATATGCTCCGCTTTTCCGTTTGTTACTTTGATAACATAGATCCCCTCATCCGAATTTACAAGACCTGTTTTAGGAATGATAAAGCTGCTGTCCTTCGCGGCCAGCGAGATGGATACTTCGGCTACCATGCCGGGCAATAATTTTTTATCGGTGTTAATCACATCCATTTCAATTTTTTCCGATCGCAGCCTCATATCCAATGCTCCTGCCAGCCTCGCTACTTTGGCTTTATAGATATTGTTGGGCATTGATTTTACACTGAAACTGATCTCATCACCCTGGTTCAGATAACCTGTAAATGCTTCGGGAACGGAGATGGCCAGCCTAAGCCGTTTTTGTTCCTGAAGTGTAAGCAAGGGAAATTCTGAACCTTTGCCTGCAGGACCTACATAGGCTCCTGTATTTACATTTCGGGAAGTGATAATGCCACTGAAAGGTGCGGTTATTTCCAGATAGCTCTTCATCTCGCTTACCTCTTTGTAATCTGCTTTTGCGGCATTCAGATTGGAAAGGTCTGATTTTTCTTTGGCTGTTGCCGCATCCAGATCATTCTGGGAAATAGTGCCTGGTGTTTTACTGGTTTCAGCTAAACGGTCATAGTTGAGCTTGCTGGCAGTATAAACAGCTTCCAGTGAATGTAACCTGGATTCTGCTGCCGATAGTTGTGAGGTAAGCTCTGGCGCATCAAGCGAAATCAGCAGTTGCCCGGCTGTTACTTC